>Ga0172370_10000135_pt1 | contig 101249 bp, 88 predicted proteins | sample LakKiv5m_FD_114538 | JGI IMG/M metagenome (GOLD analysis project Ga0172370, IMG submission 114538) | Freshwater microbial communities from Kabuno Bay, South-Kivu, Congo - kab_022012_11.5m | ecosystem: Environmental > Aquatic > Freshwater > Lake | place: Democratic Republic of the Congo...
CAGCTACCCGTCTGGCAGAGGACGGGGATGAATTCAAGATTATCGACGAAAATACAATCATTCAGAACAACAGGTAATTTGGTGTTTACCGAGTTTGTTTTTACTCCATACAAAAAAACCCGGCATTTTGGAATACCGGGTTCAAACACAAACATTATGAAAAACAAAACTATACTCTCTTTTCTTTGATTCTTGCTTTCTTACCTCTCAACCCTCTCAGGTAGAAAATTCTTGCCCTACGCACCACACCATGCTTATTTACAACAACCTGGTCGATAAAAGGCGATGATACCGGGAAAATTCTTTCAACACCTACATTGCTCGAAATTTTCCGTACTGTAAAAGTAGCCGTCGGGCCACTTCCTTTGCGCTGTAATACAACTCCCTGGAAATTTTGTAACCGCTCTTTGCCGCCTTCTCTAATTTTATAAGTTACAGTAACCGTATCGCCAGCTTTGAATGCCGGAATTTCTTTTACTTCAACCAGGCTCTCGGCGTATGTCAAAAATTCGTTCTTACTCATTGTTTTCGCTATTTAAAATTCTTCAAAAAAGGAGTGCAAAAGTACAATATTTTTATTCAAAAGCATAAGTTCAGAATAATTTTTCTGAATATAAACAAAATGTTTTGCCGGTGACCACTTTCAGGCTTCCTGAAAAACGTCCGCATTTTAATAAAAAAACTTCGTAAACCTATGAATTCCAGATCTCCCAGGATTTATTGGCCTGAAAAAGAAACATAGGCAACCCATTCTGGGTTTTTGCTTCTGATTCCCTGCCCAATTTAAGAAACCGCGTTTCGGCAGGATTATAAATCAAATCATACAGGAAATTCCGGGATGATATAAAATTGTACGGAACAGCCGGCATCAGATCAACTTCGGGAAACATGCCAAGCGGTGTCGTATTAACGATCATGGGATATTTTTGGATGAGTTCATGAGTTAAATCATTATACCCAATGATTTGCGGACTCCGGGTGTTTCGGGAAACGAATAAAAATGGAATGCCGTATTTTTTCATGACATAATTAACAGCCTCAGCGCCACCGCCGGTCCCAAGAATAAGCACGCCCCTGATGTCCCCGAAATCATCAATCGAAAATTCAAAGCCAATTACATCGGTATTAAAACCTACAAGCACGTATTGGTCAGCAGTCCGGATAATCTTAACAGTATTTACAGCACCAACATCAGCAGCAACAACATCCATCTTGTCCAGATAAGGTATGATGGATTTCTTATAGGGAATCGTTACGTTAAATCCCTCCAATTCTGGCTGAGATTCGATCAAAACCGGCAATTCAGAAATATCTCCCAGGGGAAAAAGTTCGTAAACACAATCGTTTATATTCCCGCTGATGAATTTATCATGGAAATATTTTGCAGAAAAGGAATGATGTAGTGTTTTTCCGATAAGTCCGAACCTTCTCATTGTGCAACTTTATTTTTAAAACTGAAAATAAAAACATATTTCCAAAATCCGATATTTCAAATCAAATAACCGCCACCAACTGAACCTTAGTCAATTCCAGGGAAATTTTTATCGTTACGTTTCCTGAAACCTTTGTAAATCATGTACAATACTAACAGCCCTGCCAATCCGACAAATGCTATCGAAATTTCCCTGTAATACAAGTCAAGCAAAGCTTTCTGACTATACAGAAAATATCCTAAAACTGCCAGTATCACATTCCAAAGCAATGAACCAAGGAAGGTAAAAAGGACGAAGTCCATTAATTTCATCTTTGCCAAACCGGCTGGAATCGAAATAAGCTGGCGGATTGCAGGAACAAGTCTTCCAATGAAAGTAGATATTCTGCCATGTTTTATAAAAAACTTTTCCGATTTTTCGACGCTTGCCGTATCGATGAGTAATAAATGAGCAAAGCGGGTGTTCGCAAAGGAATAGATCAACTTCCTACCCAGGAAATAGGCAATGAAATAATTAAAAAATGCGCCAAGCAAAGCACCAAAAGTCCCGAACAAAACAACAAGGAAAATATTCAGGTCCCCCTGTGCTGCTTTCCAGGCAGCAGGTGGAATCACAATTTCGGAAGGGAATGGAATAAATGAACTTTCGATTGCCATCAAAACCGTGATGGTGAAATAATTGATGTTATTCATGTACCAGTCGGTGATGGTCTGCAAAAATTCAAACATAATTCAATTTTTATTCATTTAAAAATAACGACAATTGATATTCTCCCATTCAAGTTCTGATAAACCGGAAGTTTGAAACAAAACAATTGCACAGGCTTTAAGAATCGTTTTTTATTCGGTAATTTTACTATATAAGTCGATTAATTTCAGAATTTGAATATCATTCAAAAGCTCCGGATAATAGTCGAAGAGCTGGACATGATCCGCGAAATTCATCTGCAAAGCGATTTCCAGATTTTCATACGCTTCTTTATAACGACCTTTTTTAGTCAGATAACCTGCAAGCCGGTAGTAAAGCTCGTGATTCTGAGGTTGGTTTTCGATGCCAATAATCATCAGATCGATTGCCGTTGAAAGATTATTTTCTTCGGCATACATCGACGAATAATCCAGCCATAGATCAGGATGTTTCGGATCAATTTCAACAACTTTCTCATAGGCTTCCTTTGCCTCCTCAAACAAATCGCTGCGATAACATACATCAGCCAGGTAAAGCCAGTTGTCAGAATTTGCAGAATCTATTCCGATGGCTTTCCTCATGTATTTGATGGCGATTTTCGGGTGACCTGAATTGTCATTCAGAATACCAAGACCCATCCAGGCATCGCTGAGCTCGGGCTCGATATCAAGTGCAGAACGATAATTTTTATAAGCACTTTCGTTATCTCCAAGCTTTTCATAGCATTCGCCGATATAAAAATAGGTCAGTCCTTCAGGTTCTTCCATATCCATGGTTTCCAGGTACATATCGATGGCTTCCTGGTACTTCTCGATATTGGCCAGCGCATTTGCCTTGTTAAAATATGCAGATGAAAATTCGGGCATGATGGCAATTGAAAATTCGTAGGCATCGATGGCTTTTTCGTACAATCCGAGGTTCGAGTAAGCAATTCCAAGGTTAAACCAGGCAATTTCGGAATAGGGATTTTTATCGAGGAATTTGGTAAAAAATTCGATACTCTCATCTTCCCTGCCCGAAATTTCGTAACAAAACGACAATTCATAAATAACGGCCTGATTCTCAGGATTTATTTCCAGCGCTTTCACAAGGAACTCAATCGCTTTTCCGTATTCATTCAAATCCTCATATTCAAATGCAATGCGGGTGTAAATCTCATCCTTTTCATCTGAATATTTGGCAGCTTTGTGATATTCGGATATGGACTGGTCGAATTTTCTAAGCTTACTAAAAATGGAACCCTTTGCAAGATAAATCTCAGGATTCTGTGGTTCAAGACGTTCGATATTATTCAGAATTTCGAGTGCCTTTATCCATTTATTAACATTTGCAAGATACTGCGCCTTCTTTAAAAGAAATGTCACCGAAGAAGGGTGTTGCCTTAATGCATGATCGATGGCCACCCTGGCTTTTTTCGAGTTGTTCCTGTCGAGATAATAATCGATAATATCTTCAAATTCTTCAACATCGAAAAAATACAATTTTTCCGACTTGACCATATCGTCAAACTTACCAACCAATTCACTCAAATCATCAGCCTCTTCAAAAGGGTTGAAATCTTCATTCATATTATCAACTTCTATAAATCCCAGCAAAGTTATATTTTTTCTTTTAAGTCGAAAGTTTTCAAAAGATATTTAGGAACCACGTAACATAATGATAATTTGCATTTTATTCGATTATTAACAACGTTTACCCAATACAAACTTTTACTAAAAAAAATAGATCACCTGTAATAAAAAAGAACACCTAAATTTGCACAAAACAAATCGCATGACACTAATAAAATCCATTTCAGGAATACGAGGTACCATTGGAGGTAAAGGGGGTGATGGCCTGAGCCCGCATGAAATTGTTAAATTTTCGGCTTCTTATGTTGTTTTCCTTAAAGATTACCATAATAAAAAAAGACCGAAGGTTGTGGTTGGCCGCGATGCGCGCATTTCGGGGGATATGGTGAACCGGCTGGTTACCGGAACACTGTTAAGTCTGGGAGTCGATGTGATTGATATAGGACTGTCTACAACTCCTACTGTCGAAATTGCAGTTACCCATTCAAATGCTGATGGTGGGATTATTCTCACGGCAAGCCATAATCCAAAACAATGGAATGCACTTAAATTGCTTAATGAGAAGGGTGAGTTTTTATCGGCTGCCGACGGACAGGAAATCCTTAAAATTGCAGAACTTCAGGATTTCAAGTTTGCCGGGGTAAATGAATTGGGTAAATTCACAACCGACGATACTTTTATTGACCTCCACATAAAAAAAGTCCTCAACCTTCCGCTTGTCGATATCAAAGCCATTAAAAAAGCCGGGTATCGCGTAGCCATCGATGCGGTAAATTCGACAGGTGGAATTGTCATTCCAAAATTGCTTAAAGCGCTTGGTGTTAAAGAAGTTGTGGAGCTTTATTGCGATCCGACGGGTGAATTTCCACACAATCCTGAACCCCTCCCCGAACATCTGAAAGACATTTCAGATATTGTGGTAAAGAAACAATGCCATGTTGGTTTTGTAGTTGATCCGGATGTTGACAGGCTTGCCATCATTGAAGAGGACGGAAGCATGTTTGGCGAAGAATATACTTTGGTGGCGGTTGCCGATTACGTTTTACAAAACAAGAGCGGTAACACGGTATCCAATCTGTCGTCAACACGGGCTCTGCGCGATGTGACGGAAAAAGCTGGCGGGGAGTACTTTGCTTCGGCAGTAGGCGAAGTGAATGTTGTGGAAATGATGAAAAAGACCGATGCAGTTATCGGTGGAGAAGGCAATGGTGGTGTAATTTATCCTGAAATTCATTATGGACGTGATGCACTGGTTGGCATCGCACTTTTTCTGACCTATCTGGCCAGGTCAGGTAAAAAATGTTCAGCTTTAAGGTATCAGTATCCGGCTTATTTTATCTCAAAAAATAAAATTGAGCTTTCACCAAAAATGGATGTTGATCAGATATTGGAAACCATCCAGGAAAAATATAAGAAGCAGCCTGTAAATAGTGTTGATGGTGTAAAAATTGAATTCGATAAGCAATGGGTACATCTGCGAAAATCAAATACCGAACCGATAATCCGGATTTATTCCGAAAGCGATTCGGAAACCAAGGCTGATCACCTGGCCCATAAAATTATCGATGATATCCGTGAAATTGTGAAAACACAGATGTAAAAGCGGCATTTATAAAAACTGGCTGGCATTGTTAATCAAAAGTGACTTTATGTGAATAACTTTAACGATACCTTTCCACATAAAATTAATTAAAGGCATATTTTTATGCGGTATTTTCAAAATCATATTTTATGGTGAAACGAAAAAAGAAAAGAAAGCCAAATAAGTACAAGCCTGTTGTATTTAAGCTCACTACAAGGCAAAAAAAATCCCTCGAAATCCATTGCAGGGAAAAGAAAACAACGCTTATAAAATTGATCAAGCGTTCGATAAAAGACTATCTGAATTTACAGATTCACGACCCTGCCGAACATCATGTATCTCCCAATCAGCTCGATCTTTTCGAAAACCAGACAGTAGAAGATTTAAAAAAACTGAAGCAGAAACAAACCAAACCGCGTAAGGAAAGCCAGTAATTATTTTCTGATCGAATTTTCGTAAGGCAACCTGTTAATGATCGACCTGCCCAAAGTTACTTCATCGGCATATTCCAATTCATCTCCAACCGCAACCCCTCGAGCAATGGCCGAAACGGAAACGTTAAAATCCTTCAGTTGCCTGAAAATATAAAAATTAGTCGTATCTCCTTCGATTGTAGCCGACAAGGCAAGTATTACCTCGTTCACATTTCCATTTTTAATTCTTTCGACAAGTTGTTTGACCGTAATATCATTGGGTCCGATCCCGTCCATCGGCGAAATAATGCCTCCTAATACATGGTACAAACCATTAAACTGGGAAGTATTCTCGATAGCCATCACATCACGGATGTCTTCGACAACGCAAATTACGGATGCATCACGCCTGGGGTTGGCGCAGATATTGCAAATTTCGACATCAGAAATGTTGTGGCAAATTTTACAAAAAATCACTTCCTCCTTCATTTTTAACAAACCGTTAGCCAGAAGTTCGACCTCGGTTTTTTCTTCATTAAGTAAGTGCAACGCCAGCCGGAGTGCCGTTTTACGACCGATACCCGGTAATTTCGAAAGTTCATTTACCGCGTTTTCAACAAGTTTCGACGAAAAAGTTATCAAGTTTAATCGTGTTTTAAATATTCCCTCTTTTTTTTGCAAAATTAATGCAAATCAGGCTTCAGGTAAATAAAGTAAAACATTTTGCGTTGAAATGGATAATCAAAAACAGTTAAAATGGTCCGGTCGAAACATTTTTTAGTTGCAGTTTTTCTTTTATCAGCATTCATTCCGCGAGCGCAAACTACCGATACAACAAACCGAACGGATGCGCAGGGACGCAAACAAGGATTTTGGAGAAAGACCGACAATGCCGGAATTGTAAAATATGAAGGCCGGTTCAGGGATGACGTGCCTTATGGTGAGTTCCGGTACTTTTATGAAAACGGGAAAATAAAAGCCATTTCACTGATTTTTGACGATGGAACCGCTTCCTATACAAAAACCTATCATCCCAACGGAAAACTGATGACCGATGGTAAATATACCGACAAAGCCAAAGACAGCATCTGGAAATATTACGACGAATCCGGTAACCTGGTTGCAGAGGAATTTTACGTAAAAAAGAAAAAAGAAGGCGAATGGAAAACCTTTAACGGTGAAGGTGGAATTTCGGAAATACAAAATTATAAAAACGATACTGTATCCGGTAACTGGATCCAATATTTCCCTGATGGAACCCTAAAGCTCGAAGCTGCTTATATTGCCGGCAGCCTTGACGGACCAGCCAGCTATTTTTACAACTCAGGCACCATCAAGGCTAAAGGGAACTACAGTAAAGGTTTGAGAGATGGAAAGTGGGAGTTTTTTACCCGTGATACACAATTGCAGAAAACCGAAACCTATCATCACGGTAACCTTGTTTCGTCGGAAGTCTTCATCGAGTTGCCCGATGAATTTCCGGATGAAGATCTAAAAAAGTAAATTTATCTCTTCCAATCCCGAAATCACCTTACAGCCTGTTGTTTCGAGTCGTTCCCCGGACTGATGGCCATTAGCTACCAAAACACACGCTACACCCGCTTCGCTAGCAACTTCAAAATCGTGTATCGTATCGCCAAACATGCAAATCCGCTCCAAAGGCAAACTGATTTCATTAACCAGCATGTGGGCATTGTCGGATTTTGCATTGGCATAATGGTTGTTCAAACCCACGATCTTTTCAAAAAAGTGATCGATATTTCTAATCTTCACCGTTTCTTCTAAAAAATCCTGTTCCATAGCCGAGAGAATAAACTGCCTGATGTGCCACTTTCTGAAAAAATTCAGTATCGGCAGTGCTGCCTGATGCAATGCAGATCTGGTAACGTTTTGACGATAATTGCTAATAAATTCCATGGCAACAGTTTTCCAGTCGTGGGTAACAAAATCCACACCGGCTGCCTTGTAATACTCTTTAACAGGGAAGGTAAATATCGACTTGTATTTTTCGGTATCGAGAAGCGGATAATTCCTCTTGCCTAGCATCTGGTTCATCGACAAAATACTTACTTCAACATCGTCGAGTAAGGTTCCATTCCAATCCCAGATGACGGCTTCAATATTTTTGAAATCAATTTTATTCAGCATCAATAAGGTTTTATAATCAATTTTTTACTGGTATTTTGGAAACAAAAGTACAATTTACCTCCTCATTAATTTCTTTGTTATTGATAATTTTAGTAAGTCGCAACTGAAACAGGATAAACAGGAAAATTCAACAAAACTATCATAAAGGTTCTGAATTTTCCGATATTGTTTGTCCGTTCCCTGGAAACCGTAAACCCAATTTAATATGCCTCATTAAAGGACAAGCCTTTATAAATTACCCTCGATAATTTTTTCTTCTCTTAAAACCAACTTATCCTTAATTTCGGCGCTTTATTCATCCTCAAATGCTTATCGATGGCTAATCAAAGAAATTTGGTAAGAACGCTCGGCTTGGGTTATGTTGTCATTTTTGTGATTGCAAACATCATTGGATCTGGCGTGTATAAAAAAATAGCTCCAATGGCGGCAGAACTTCACTCTTCGGTATGGATACTCATGGCCTGGATTGTCGGTGGAGTTATCACCATTTTTGGTGCGTTAAGCAATGCCGAAGTAGCCGGACTACTTGCTGATACGGGCGGTGATTTTGTTTACTTTAAAAAAATTTACAATCGCTTTTTCGCCTTCCTGTATGGCTGGTCGCTGTTTACAGTCATCCAAACAGCTACAATTTCATCGCTGGCTTATGTTTTTGCCCAATCACTCAATAGCATTATGACCATTCCGGAAGTTTTTTCATCGCTAAATCATTTCACGATTGGAGGTGTATTCTTTCCTTTCCAGGATTTTGGTGTAAAGCTGACAGCTATTCTGCTGATTTTGCTATTAACATTTTTAAATATCACAGGTCTGAAAAGTGGTGCTGGCGTTAGTAAAATAATTTTATGGCTGGTTTTCACCGGATTGTTTGTGATCGTTTTCTTTGGGTTAAGCAAGGTCAGGGAAACACCTTCTAATTTCATGAATTTTAGCGAACTAACAAATGGAACAGTTACACTCTCCTCTTTTTTCACAGCTATGCTTGCAGCATTTTGGGCCTATCAGGGGTGGGTATCTGTCGGATATATCGGTGGTGAGATAAAAAATCCTAACAAAAACATCCCAAAGGGAATTGTAATGGGTGTATTTGTGGTTATTTTTATTTACCTGTTGGTCAATGTTACCTATCTCGCTCTTTTATCAGTTCCTCAACTCGAACAGGTTCATGCTGCTGGCAACCAGATTGCTGCCGTTGAAGCGGTGAGAAGTTTTTGGGGAACCGGGGGTGTAATGTTTATTTCCCTGCTGATCCTGCTCACCACGCTGGGATGTACCAATGCGAGCATTCTCACAGGGGCGCGCCCCTATTATGCAATGTCCCGCGAGCAGCTTTTCTTTTCAGGAATCGGAAAACTGAACAGGACAAATGTTCCAGGTAATTCGCTGCTGTGGCAGGGTGTTTGGGCCTCGGTGCTGGTCTTGTCGGGAACTTTCGATCAGCTGACCGACATGATTATTTTTGCTGTGTTTATATTTTACGGAGCCACATCCCTGGGTGTATTTATTTTGCGGCGCAAGATGCCCGATGCTCACCGTCCATACAAAGTCTGGGGATATCCGGTTGTGCCGGCCATTTATATCATTTTTTGCATGTTCCTGTTTTTCAATACCATTATTACCCGGCCGCGCGAAGCTGCCATCGGAATGATCCTGATTTTATCAGGTATCCCGGTCTTTCTTTTACTTCGAAGAAAATATTCAAAAAATAATGAGAAGGGAAATGAGAAGTAGAATATTAATAAGCAGGAAGTTTAGTATCTCATCATTTGATTAGATGTTTTATTGGCAGGAAATTACGAAAATCAAAATCCAAATATCAAAGCTGCCAGGGTTATCAGGGTCAGGACAGGTTTGATTTTTGCCGATTGTTTCCGGAGATTTCTGCTTTAGCTGGTTAGGGATGTAAAAGTATTTAAATTATCACTGAGTTAAACAATACCTTAATTTTGTAGCCTGATATTTAATGCTGTAATGAAGATTTGTTTTAAAAGTTTTGGATGCCTGTTTATGTTATTTTTTACCGGAATGCTTGTGATGGCACAGACATTTTCGTACAAAAGCCTTTCACAGGAACTGCAATCGCTGGAAAAACAACTTGTACCCGACAAACGGGTGGCTATTCTGGATTTCGAATTAAAAGATACACTTCAACAAACCATTGTTATTACTGGGGAAACCAATTTACCGGATGCGAAGTACCAAATCATCCGGTTTCTGACCGATAATAATGTTAAATTCATCGATTCACTCAGGCTTTTACCCGATGCGTCGCTGGGTGTTAAAACCTGGGCTTTGGCTACTTTGTCGGTATCAAACCTTCGTGCCTTACCTGATCATACTACTGAACTGCTTTCCCAGGTAATGATGGGAACCCCTTTAAAAATTCTCGACCATTACAATAATTGGTTCCGGGTTCAAACACCCGAATACTACATTGGATGGATGGATTCAAGTGGTCTGGAACGGATCACACAAAAAGAACTGGAACACTGGAAAACATCGGACCGTTATCTGTTTAACGCTATGTCGGGCTATGTTTATAACGTTCCTGCCAAAAAGGGTGAAGTAGTATCCGATCTTGTACGCGGCGATCTGTTTGAAGTTGAGCGTGCAGTTAAGGGATTTTTGAAAATAAGGATTCCCGATGGCCGCAGTGGGTATGTTCGGAAAGCAGTGTGCATTTCCTTTGATAAATGGAGCAATCAGGAACCAAATGTTAAGGCTGTCCTGAAGGTTGCCGGGCAAATGATGGGTTCTCCATACTTATGGGGAGGAACTTCTAGCAAAGGAGTCGATTGTTCGGGATTTGTGAAGCTGGTATATTATGATCAGGGAATTATACTTGCCCGTGATGCATCGCAACAAGCAAGATACGGCTATCCGGTTGAATTCAGAAACCCGGACAAGCTGCAACCCGGTGATCTTCTTTTCTTTGGACGATCTGCCCTGAACATTACGCACGTGGGCATCTATCTTGGAAAAGGAAATTTTATTCATTCCTCCGGCCGGGTACACATCAACAGTATTGATCCCACCGATCCAAATTACGCCATTAACCGGAACATCGTAACAGCCCGCAGAATCCTGAATTCGCTGAATACGGAAGGAATTACCAGGGTTAAAGATCATCCGTGGTATAACGATAAATCATAATCGATTTATTTATGAAAACCGACCGCCGCAATTTTATACGAACTGCCGGGTTGCTCGCTCTGGCCGGGGTAACCGGAATGGAAACGTTGTTTGCAGCGTCCGGAAAGATGATCGCCCCTCCGTCGAAAAAAGGATTTTCACTAAGCTTTCTACCCTACGACCTGCAACTGCGGCATGTATTTACACTGGCCAACAGTTCACGGAATCATACACCCGATGTTCTTACCCGCCTTGAATTTGATGGTGTGGTTGGATATGGAGAAGCCTCGATGCCACCATACCTGGGAGAGAGTGTGGAAACTGTCACCCTTTTCCTTTCTTCGCTTGATTTGGGCCAGTTTAAAGACCCTTTTCAGATGGATGATATTTTGCAGTATATCGATTCGGTGATGCAGGGAAATACGGCAGCAAAAGCAGCTGTGGATATTGCACTGCACGATCTGGTTGGCAAACTGATGAAGCAGCCCTGGTATAAAATCTGGGGGTACGATCCATCGGAAACACCTAACACCTCATTTACCATTGGCATCGATACGCCTGAAGTTGTCAGGCAAAAAGTTGCCGAAGCCGCTCCGTATAAAATTCTGAAGGTAAAACTTGGACAATCAACTGACCGGCTGATGATCGAAACCATCCGTTCGGCAACCGATCGTCCGTTGTGTGTAGATGTAAACCAGGGCTGGACTGATCGTATAAAAGCACTCGAAACGATTTACTGGCTGAAGGAAAACGGGGTTGTGTTTGTGGAGCAGCCCATGCCAAAAACAGCAATCGACGACATGGCCTGGCTGACGCAGAACAGCCCGCTGCCTACAATCGCCGATGAATCGTTTCAGCGCTTGCCTGATGTGATGAAAGCGTACGGGGTTTATAGCGGCATCAACATTAAACTGATGAAATGCACCGGGATGCGCGAAGCCCACCAAATGCTCACCCTGGCCCGTTTACTGGATATGAAAGTAATGATTGGTTGCATGACCGAAACCTCCTGTGCTGTGTCAGCAGCAGCTCAATTGGCTCCCAAAGCCGACTGGGCCGACCTCGATGGCAACCTGCTTATTTTGAACGATCCATACTCAGGAATGCAGATCATCGATGGCAAAGTAACCTTGATCGACAGACCTGGAATTGGACTTAAGAAAGTGAAGAAGGTGTTTTAGAAATTTTCTTATAATTTGATTTTTGGCAAAATCATAAACCTGAAATATAAATAACAAAAAGATTAGGATTTCCAATAATTAACACAATTGATTCCTGGTTTGGTTACTCATGAATTAAAATTTGGATTTAATTTAGATTTTATTTGTGTTTTGTTACTTGTTTTTTGAGATTTCTTTTTAGAGAGTTCTTTTTTAGAGGTTAAGAAAAAATGAAACTGTTAAAATCATGGTCAAAATAGATGTTCGTTTGCTTGTCCGGAATCTGATTCCTTTATTGATGTTTGTTTGCCTGATGTCTTGTGGCAATAATCAAGCCGATGAGAAAGGATCGACATTCTTCCAAAAAATAGAATCAGTCATTGAGGGTGAAACACCGGATGCTTACAATCCGGTAAATGCCATGCTGGTTTTACCTGGAAATCCGGCTGCCGAAGATGGTTTTCGTATTTTGACCACAGGTGGAAGAAGCCTACGGAATGCAAAAATCGTCGTCGATGGTCCATCGGGAAATGTAGAATCGTTGCGTAACAGAACCGGAGAGGAACTCCCTTACTGGCGGATCGATGAATTTTCCGGCAGTCCGGCAGGTAAATATAAGGCTACCCTGATTTCCGATAAAAAAGAGGTCAGTAATCTTGAATTTGTCATTTCTCCACGCGAAGTAACTATTACGAAGGGTGTGGTTTGGAAGACAACCCGTGGCTGGGATAGCGGTTTGGAGACGATCTATTCGGCCTGGATAAACGCTTTGTTTGAGGGCAGCAACGAGCAAACATCATGGTCGGCACTTCATGAGGTAACTCAGAATAAGGCTCATAATTTCCTTTATAACTACCTCTCCATGGGAGAAGATGATACCGTAAGTAAAATCAAGGTTATCATGGAGCCCGACTGTGCCGATAATCCATTTTACCTGAGGGCCTATTTTTCGTGGAAGTTGGGCCTTCCCTTTGGTTTTCATATATGCGACAGGGGATACCTTGGAAAAGATCCCCAAACAGGTCGCTGGGTCACCAATGAAACCTCTGCTTCAAAAACCAATCCGGTACTGGCGTTCAATTCCTTTTTAAGGATGATTATGGATGGTGTTCATTCAGGAACGGCGCGTACCTCTCTTGATAATGAAAATTCAGACTATTATCCTGTTTCACTTGAACTGAAAGACCTGCGTCCAGGAACCGTTTATGCCGATCCATACGGGCATACGCTGATCCTCGTAAGTTGGTTGCCACAAACAAAAAACCATCCCGGACTGCTTCTTGCCGTAGATGCACAACCCGATAAGACAATTGCAATCAAACGGTTTTGGAAAGGGAATTTTCTTTTTAATACTGCCGGAGTGATCGGTGAACCAGGGTTTAAGGCATTTCGTCCCATTTTGTTCGACAATGGCGGGATTAGCCTGATGAAAAACAATGAGTTGAATGCATCTGACGGTTTTGCCCAATTTTCGCTACAGCAGCGAAAAATGGAAAGCGAAGTTTTTTATCACAGCATGGAACGAATCATCAATCCGAAGCCACTTGACCCCGAAGATGCCTTGATGGATCTGATAAGAGCGCTTCATGAACAACTCCTGGTCCGGGTCAAATCGGTGGCCAATGGAGAAGCCTGGCTCAAATCACATCCGGGAACTGTGATTTCCATGCCTTCAAATGCCAATGGCATCTTTCAGGCCGGCGGTCAATGGGAAGATTTTTCAACACCAAATCGCGATTTACGGCTGCTGATTGCCATAGATGCGGTGAGTGATTTCCCTGACCGGGTTACCAGGTATCCTGGCGACTTTAACCTCTCAATATCAGGCTCTCCGGAAGATATCAAAAATAAACTGTTGTCGCTTCTCAACAAAAAGGTTTCCGAACTTACAATCAGCTATACCCGTTCGGATGGTTCGACTCAGGAACTTACACTGGCAGAAATCCTTAAAAGAAAAGACGCCTTTGAGATGGCATATAATCCTAACGATGGGATTGAAATACGCTGGGGTGCACCTGAAAATAGTACCGAAAGAGCTACCTGCCATCGTCAGTCGCCGGCATACCAGCAAAAAACCATGCAATCGGTACGCAAATGGTTTACCCAGCGGTTGCATCCGCCAACATAAAGTGAATTTTCATTTTGCCTGTGATCCGATATATGAAAGGAAAAACTTAAGGAAAGCCTTGTCGTTCAGAAGGGTTTTATGTCAGAGATTTCAACGTTAGCATCAGTTCACCTCATGTGTTCCATCGTTAAGGAACTTAACGGTTGGAGGTACTTTGGTTTTGTTAAACAGATCATAACTCTTCTTAAGGTCAGCCCATAAACTGATCTTATCATTGTCCGTAATGTACCTGGATGTTAAACCGGAATAAATGCTATTGTCCAGCTTTGCAGGGAATATGGTCAGGTTGATCTCTTTCTGTCCGCTGTTGTATGCCTCAATGCAATACACAAACAGTTCTTTTATCCTGTCATTTGTGATGGCAATGCATCCCGATGAAACACACTGACCATGAATGAATATATAATTTCCCAAATGGCCGTGAACACCCCGGATGCTGTCGGATGCATTGGGATAGTTAATCTGCATCGACAAATAGTACTTGCTGTACGGATTCAAACCAGAGATGTGGTAAAACCCTTCAGGAACCTGTAAATCCCGATAACGCCGCTTTGGCCCCGCATAGCCTGAGATATCACAGATTGGGAACTCCCTGACAGGTACAAAAACAGAATCAGATGCATTTTTCGCCCATAGCTCAATTATTTTTTCAGCCTTAAAAGCACGTAAGTAAATCCTCAGGCTGTCGCGTGAAATGGAATGTTTATCAAGATTTTTTAAAACAGTTTTTTCTTTATCAGCATAGGCTTCCCTAACCCTGGTAAAATTCATCTGTACGTCTTTGAAAGAAGGCGCATTCGATCCTGAATTCAGGAATAATAAGGTGAGAAGGATTATAAAAAGTCTCATAAATAAATTCAAAAATAATTGGTTAACAAGAATTTAAGAAACATCAAAACCTCAGCTCAGCCCTGGCATTTCTTTTCGCCTTCCAAGGCGATATAGTTCAACAAACGCACTATACACCAAAATAATTATCAAAAAAAAGAATTGAACCTGGTAACAAATACAAAACCATGAGATGGAACAAATAATTTTTGCCTGTTTATTCAGGTCTGAGAGAAAAAAAAACACTACTATGCCTTCTGTATCAAGGTAATCAGATGATATGGCTGTTGTAGCATTATCCCGGTGAAATATTTTCAGCAGAAACACGAAATCTGACCGGTAGCTCCGGACTGCAGGTAGGTATCTTTTTTCCAAACTGGGTATCTGGTTAATAATTAAGGCAATCATTGAATTTTAAGGATAACAACATTATGCAAACGATATAAGAATTCCGTTGCTGTACCGAAACTGTTGCATTGCTGAGACAGGCACTTATCGAACTTTACTTAGTATTCGAACATATCAAAAAGGATTGGATAGATTCAGAAGTCAAAAAAACCGCCTTTTTCGGTTTCAATGGTTTAATCAGTTTATTTGTAAATTCGCGCAGCTTAGAGATTCGGATAGTCCAGCTCAAATTTTAAAATATTAAACAATGAAAAGTATAAACCCGGCTAATGGAAACCTTATTGGTGAATACGCCGAACATACTGTTAACGAATGCGATGAGATCATCAAAAAAGTCGATCAGTCCTGGCAATTGTGGAAACTTACTTCCTTTGATGAACGAGCATCATTGATGCATTCGGCAGCAAGAGTCCTGCGCCGGCAAAAAGACAAATTTGCCGGCCTGATGACCTCAGAAATGGGGAAACTCATCAAAGAATCGCAGGCCGAAGTTGAGAAGTCAGCGTGGGTTTGTGAATATTATGCCGAAAATGCATCGGACTTTTTAAAGGACGAATTCATTAAAACGGATGCGGGCCAAAGTTTTGTGAGTTTTGAACCCATCGGTACGGTGTTGGCGGTGATGCCCTGGAATTTTCCGTTCTGGCAGGTTTTTCGTTTTGCCGCACCTGCGCTTATGGCAGGTAACGCATGTGTTCTGAAACACGCATCCAATGTTCCGGGTTGTGCCCTTGCCATCGAAGAAATTTTTAAAGAAGCCGGTTTCCCTGAAAATCTTTTCCGCACGCTGATGATACCTGGCAAATTGGTCGGAAATGTAATTAAGAATGATGAAATTAAGGCGGTAACGCTTACCGGCAGCGAGCTGGCAGGCAGCAACGTTGCCGGGCTCGCAGGGAGACACCTTAAAAAAACAGTTCTCGAACTTGGCGGTTCTGATCCTTTTATCGTCTTAAAAGATGCCGATCTTGAAAAATGTGCGACTACCGCGGTCTGTGCACGAATGCTCAATTGCGGCCAAAGTTGTATTGCAGCCAAACGCTTTTTTGTTGAAAAGGCTGTAGCTGAAGAATTTATCAGCCTGGTAAAAAAGTCGATTGAGTTGTTAAAACCAGGTGATCCATCAAATCCTGAAACCAATTTTGGGCCGATGGCCCGTCCTGATCTGGTTGAGGAAATCGACCTCCAGGTTCAGGATTCGATTGGAATGGGTGCAAATTTGATCCTGGGAGGGAAACGAATCGGTTGCGAAGGCTTTTTTTATGAGCCAACGCTTATTACCGAAGTAAGCCCAGATATGCCGGTATTTTACCAAGAAACCTTCGGGCCGGTAATGGCGGTCATGACGGTTGAAAATGCCGGTGAAGCTATTAAAGTAGCCAACAGCAGCAGTTATGGACTGGGTGGCTGCATCTGGACCAATAATATTGAAGAAGGGACGAAGTTTGCCCGCCAGATCGAATCCGGTGCGGTTTTCGTGAATGGAATGACCAAATCTGATCCGCGCCTCCCCTTTGGTGGAATTAAAAAATCCGGTTACGGCCGCGAACTTTCCCATTACGGCATAAAGGAATTTGTAAATATAAAAACGATTTGGGTGGGATAAAAACAAGCGCCCCCCTCTGTCCCCCCAAATTGGGGGGAAGAAAGAATCCCGGTTCCATGGGATTGAAGCCCCCCGATTCGGGGGGTGGGGGATAATAGATCAAGCTGTAACCGATTAAGAATTTTCTTAAAAAAGGAAATACAAATAACAAAAAATGAGGATTGATATTTTAACCATATTTCCGGAGATGTTCGAGGGGCCCTTCAGTCATTCGATCATTAAAAGGGCAAAAGAAAAGGGATTGGCAGAAATCCATCTCCATCACATCCGTGATTATGCCGAAAACAAGCATCGTCGTGTAGATGATTACGCATACGGCCATGGGGCCGGCATGGTGATGATGATTCAACCTATTGCCGATTGTATCGAAAAGCTGAAATCAGTGCGAACCTATGATGAAGTTATTTTTATGACTCCTGATGGGGAATTGTTTGAGCAAAAAATTGCCAACCGGCTTTCAATTCTCAATAACATCATTCTGCTTTGCGGCCACTACAAAGGCATTGACGAACGCATCCGGGAAAATTTCATTACCATGGAATTGTCCATCGGCGATTATGTGCTTTCCGGTGGTGAACTGGCTGCAGCCGTCATCGCCGATAGCATCGTCCGGCTGATTCCCGGTGTATTGGGCGATGAAACTTCGGCACTATCCGATTCTTTCCAGGATGGTTTGCTGAGTCCGCCGGTTTATACACGACCCAGCGAATACCGTGGCTGGAAAGTTCCCGAAATTTTGCTTTCGGGTAACGAAAAGGAAATAAATAAATGGAATGTCGAAAAAGCCATCGAAAGGACAAAACATCGCCGCAAAGGCATGCTCGAAGATGGAAATCAATGATTTGATGAATTACTTATTTGGTGAATCAGTCGCCTTTCTTACCTGAAAATGCTGCGAATCTCCCCACTCCCCTAAAGCCAGTTCACATCCGGCAGCCTCAATGCTCTTCTTTAACCTGCTTAGACCTTGTTCAGTTTCCTCGTGAATGTTGGGCTTTTTATCATAAATCATGTAGTCTTCACGGTATTTGAGCGGTGTCAGATTGGGCATAATCACATTTGCACCAGCCTTCAAAGCCATTTCACGGCCTTTTGGGTGGAGGGTTTGCATGGCAGTAGTCGCAGCGATATTTATCTCAGGCATTATCAACCGTAAAATGGCAACCAATTTAATCGATAATTCCAGCCTTTGTCTTCGCGGTAGCAGAAGATTTTGAAAGGCAAAAAGGGGAGTATTTTCATTTTCAACATAAGGTCCCATCCCCACCATATCGATGTCATGGTTCCTAATAAAAAACAGGTCGTTTGCCATATCTTCCAAAGTCTGAAAAGGCAAACCAATCATGACACCGGTTCCAACCTGATAGCCGGTTTTCCGCAGAAAAGCAAGTGATTCCAATCGTTTTTGGTATTGATGATGCGCGTCGTCCGGGTGGAGCCTTCGATACAATTCGGGATTAGATGTCTCAATTCGAAGGAGATATCTTTGAGCACCATTTTCTCGCCAGAGCCTGTAAGTTTCTTCATCTTGCTCTCCCAATGACAATGTTACCCTGAGTTTGCCTTCCGATATTTCCCGGATCTTTTTTAAGAGTGCAGCTATTTTTTGAACAAACTTTCTGTCACTTCGCTCACCAGCCTGTATGACCAGCGACCCAAAATGCTTTTCATATGCAATTTTTGCTGTTTCAACCACTTCCTCATCTTCGAGTGCATAGCGCGAAATTGCTTTGTTTTTACATCTGAGTCCACAATAAAAACAATTCTTCGAACAAATATTCGAATATTCGATCAATCCACGGAAATAAACTTTGTTGCCAACATTCATTAACCTTACTTCGGCAGCTTTTCGATACAGCATTTCCAGATCATCGCCTTCCAAAGCAAGAAGCTCAATAACCTCTTCCTTGTCGAATTCTTCTTTTTCCAGGATGGAGCCGATTTTTATCATTGCTTCTGTAAATTCCTGTTTGGGTTCTGAAACTCCTGCAACTTACTGGTTTATAAGTTAGTTACTTTCATAAATGGCATAATAGCGCGTTCGAAAATTCCATGCATCCAGGCAATGGCCATCCCATAATTTGTCACCGGAATTCCCTCATCGATCGCAGGTTTTAGCCGATTGGCAATTTGTTTGCGCGTAATCATACAACCACCACATTGTATCACCATCTTAAAATCATGTATAGGCTGCGGAAGTTCATCAAGACCGGCAACTACCACAAATTCAAGTTTTTTTCCCGAAAACTTTGTCAGCCATCCCGGAATTTTAATTCTCCCGATATCGTCGCAGGAAACCTGGTGCGTGCAGGATTCCAGGATTAGGACACGGTCACCATCCGCGAGCTTGGACAAATATGGGGTTCCTTTCAGATAATTTATGTAGTCGCCTTTGTACCTTGCGAGCATAATACTGAAGCTGGTTAAAGGGATATTTTCCGGTACCGAGGCATTCACTTTGGCAAAAGCCTGGCTATCGGTGATGACCAAGGCAGGTTTGGGGTTCATTTTTGTGATAAAACCATCCAGCTCACTTTCCCTCAGTACCACGGCAATGCAATTGTTATCCAGAATATCGCGGATGGCCTGCATCTGTGGAAGAATCATCCGGCCTTCCGGTGCCTCAGTATCGATAGGCGTCACCAGCAAAACCACATCTCCATAATTAATAATATCCCCTACAAGCGAATTCGATTGATATGCAGTTTCCGGGATATGCCGGCGTATAGCCCCGATCACCTCTTCGCTATTTTCGGGTGCCAGGGCACTGAAACCGATGACTGTGGTGTGATACTTTTTGGAAATAGCAGCATTTAGTCCGGCTCCCAAAGTTTCGATGTCGTTTTTGTTGTGGAGAATAAAAAATGGAATTCCATAAGCATTAAAATCGGCAATTAATCCTTTTTCAAAATCATCAAAAATATTACCTGAGATAACCAAAATTGCCAGGTCGATAATTTTGAGAATTGTTTTGGTTTTGGCAATTCTTTTTTCGCCCAGATTGCCAAAATCGTCTATTCCGGCAGTATCAAACAAGATTACCGGTCCCACTCCAAATATCTCGATCGACTTTTTAACCGGGTCAGTTGTGGTACCGGCTACATCCGAAACAATGGCAATGTCCTGTCCTGCAAGTGCATTGATCAGTGAACTTTTACCGATATTTCTTCGCCCGAAAATGCCGATATGCGGCTTATTGTCTCTTCCTTTATCCATTTTTCCATTCATTCGGCAAAATTGAATATTTTTACAGTCTAAAATAAAATTATTTGAACAAATAACGCCAAACCTATCAATTTGTGACTGTACAAAAAATTATTTCGGTCGAAAATCTAACAAAGTATTATGATAATAATATCGGTGTAAAAGATATTTCATTCGAAGTTGAAAAAGGGGAAATATTTGGGTTTCTGGGTCCAAATGGCGCGGGAAAAACCACAACGATAAGGCTCTTACTTGATTTACTAAGACCTTCATCCGGAAAAGCCAGAATATTTGGATTGGATGTGAACAAAAACTCCACTGAAATTCTGGCCAGGTGCGGTTATCTGCAAGGTGAATTTTCGGCCTATGGCAACCTTTCCGGGAATGAGTTTTTCCGGTTGATCGCCGGATTTCGTAAAATCTCACCCATCATCGATAAGAACCTCAAAGAAAGGCTCGATTTGTCCGACCACGACTTGTTGCGGAAAATAAAACATCTCTCCCATGGCACGGTTCAAAAAATCGGGATAATACAGGCATTTTTTCATCATCCTGAACTCTTGATCCTGGATGAGCCAACAACAGGACTGGACCCCTTGATGCAGAACGAGTTTTACGATCTTGTTTTTGAGAGTAAAAAAAATGGATGCACCATCTTTATTTCATCACACAACCTCGCGGAAGTCGAAAAGATATGCTCAAGATTGGCCATTGTGAGGCGCGGACAACTCGTTGGGCTGGAAACAATGAAAGAATTAAAGGAAAAAGCTGACCGGATTGTTGAAATTACTTTTTCGGAACCTGTGGAAAATATAGAATTTCCAGGTACCTTTTTGCTTGAACACAGGGATTTGAATTATATTTTCCGCTTTAAAGGAAATATCATCGAATTGATGAAAAGCATCTCAAACTTACCGCTTACCGACATTGTCATTAAGAAACCTGCTTTGAGTGATATTTTTATGAATTATTACAGGGATCAAATACATGAATAACCTAAGCTACCTCAGGCTCATCTGGAAAACAAACCGTGGGTTTGCACTGTTCAGCATGGCCTTCATAACGCTGCTTCAGTTTCTGATTTTGTATCTTATAACAACATTTGATACTTCTTCAATAATTAATGTCATTATCAGTCAATTGCCTGAAAAAGTCAAAATCTTTCTCAACAACAGTTTTTTTAATACCCTCACGCTTGACGGTGCAGCAGCCTTCGGCCTAAATCATCCAATGGTTCTGGCGCTCATGTCGATCACTGCGATTAGTATTCCTGTGCATCATATTTCACGCGAAATCGAATCGGGAGCAATGGAGTTATTGCTTTCGCATCCTTTCCGTCGTCAAACCCTGATCCTGTATTTATGGGTTTCGGGATGTCTGATCCTTTTGGCTATTGCAATGGCAGCTTTGGCCGGATCGGTAACCGCAATCTATGTTTTTCACCACCTGACAATGAATGTATTCTGGAAAATTGTTCAAATCAGTTTAAATCTCTGGCTGCTTTTTGTACTGATCATGAGCTATACTTTATTGATCTCGACTGCCGGCAAGGCTGGCAATATTGCAGGGAACCTCAGCGCTGTAATCACATTTATGTTTTATCTGCTGTTTTTTCTTAGTGAATTCCTCGATTCTCTGAAATTCACAAAACCATTCATATTTTTTAGCTACTATGAACCCCAAAAGATCATGTTCAACAAGGGTCACTTTTTGTTGGATTGTGTTGTATTATTGTCGCTGATTTTGATAAGCCTGGTAATGAGCTTGTGGTTATTCAAAAGGCGGGACATTCCTTAATTCCCATTTTAAAAAATTAAAAACGTCATATGGAAAAATGATCTTGATAAATTCTTTATCAGGATCTTCCCCCGTTTCCCCGAATCAGCATTTTCTTTTAAAACGAGAAAAACCTTATCAGGGGAGCATTTTGACTATTTTTGCCAGGCTGATTGATCTTTATATTAAGGTTGAGTTAGCAAAAGCACAGGAAGTTTAACATCAACTATTACGATTTTTAATACTGAAGTCTTGTCAGAAATCAGGAATTCATACCAGATCAAAGTCACAGGTCTTGTTCAGGGCGTTGGTTTCAGACCATTTATTTACCGGATAGCTTACCAGAACTCTGTTAAAGGTTGGGTGGAGAACAACTTGCGTGGCGTAATAATCGAAGCGGAAGCTGAAGATTTCCGGATTGAAAAGTTTATCCTCGAAATAACCACCAAGGCTCCTCCTGCGGCATTCATCGAAAAAGTTGAAGTCAGCAAAACAGCCTTCAGGAATTTCGACACATTTGAGATCAGGAAAAGTACCGATGACAACGAAGGAGTTACAGAGATAAGCCCGGATATTGCCGTGTGCAGCGATTGCCTCGACGACATGAAGCATCAGCAAAATCGTATAAATTACCCTTTTACCAACTGTACCAATTGCGGACCACGTTTTACAATCATCAAAGATTTGCCGTACGACCGTTACAAAACTACGATGGCTGTTTTTGAGATGTGCCCTGATTGTCGCAGGGAATATACCGACGTGCACAACCGGCGATTTCATGCACAACCTGTTGCCTGCAACCATTGCGGCCCTCGATACGAACTCATTGTTGGCAACGAGCATTTAACTGATTTTCGATCGATACTCGATAAAACTGCACGTTTAACCGAAGCTGGGAAAATTATTGCTGTGAAAGGCCTGGGTGGCTTCCACCTCATGTGCGACGCCTCCAACGAGGCTACCGTTTCGCGTTTAAGGATGCGAAAACTCAGGGAAGGTAAACCCTTTGCTGTGATGTTCGGCAATATAGGTACAATCGAACCTTTTGCCGAAATCGAAGCTTCTGAAAAGGCATTGCTCGAATCGTGGCGACGACCGATTGTTCTTCTTAAAACAAAAAAAGCACTTGCCCATTCAGTTACCGATGGTTTTAATCGAATTGGGGTAATGTTGCCTTACATGCCTTTCCATCACCAGCTTTTTGACGAATTGAAAATCCCTGCCATCGTGCTTACGAGCGGTAATATTTCGGACGAACCCATTCTTCTCGAAAATGAAGATGCACAGGTCAAACTCAGTGGATTTGCTGATGCTTTTCTGGTTTATAACCGTGAAATTTTTAACCGTACCGACGATTCGGTGACGTTTGCTGTTAATAATAAAACCAGGCTCATCAGGCGTTCCCGTGGTTTTGTACCATCACCGATAAGGACGAAACTGTACCTGGAAAACATTTTTGCAGCAGGTGCAGAATTGGTGAACGCTTTTGCCGTTGGAAAACAAAACCTGGCCATCCTGAGTCAGCATATCGGAGATCTCAAGAATTTCGAAACCTTTGAATTTTACGAAGAAACGGTAAAAAAATTCTTCGGTTTGTTCAGGGTTAAGCCCGAACTTGTTGCCGTTGATCTTCATCCTGATTATTTTTCGACAAGATCCGGGCAAAACCTGGGCATAAAGACCGTTCATATCCAGCATCATCATGCACACATTGCATCATGCATGGCTGAATATGGATTGGATGAAAAAGTAATCGGTGTAAGCTTTGATGGAACCGGGTTAGGTATCGACGGCCACATCTGGGGGGGCGAGTTTATGATTTGCGATCTGAGCGATTTTCGGCGATACGCCCATTTCGAATATATACCCATGCCGGGCGGTGACTCCGTTACAAAAGAACCCTGGCGCACAGCCCTCTCCTATCTGTACAAAACCTATGGCGGCGATTTCAGGAATACTGATCTGGATTTCCTGAAAAATATCCCGACTCTAAAAATCGGTTTGATTACCGAAGCCCTGAAAAAAAACATCAATGCTCCATTAAGTTCGAGCTGTGGCCGGCTTTTCGATGCTGTAAGCGCCCTCATCAATCTTTGTCCGGTTTCGAAATTTCATGCCGAAGCACCCATGCGCCTCGAAAGTGTTGCAGATTGGGCTGTCAGGGATTCATATCCTTTCAATTTTACTGACATCATCAGTTTTCGGCCAACCATATCATCAATCGTTGATGATTTGAAGAATCATGTATCCGTGCCGGCAATTTCAGCAAAATTCCATAATACAGTTGTAGATGTCATTCTCTCCGTCACCGAGAAAATCCGCACCGAAACAGGCATTAATAGGGTAGTCCTTTCCGGAGGAAGCTTTCAAAACGCCTTTTTACTTGGAACATCCGAAAACTTGCTGGCAAAGAAAGGGTTTGAGGTGTTTTCAAACACACAGGTCCCTGCGAATGACGGAGGAATTGCACTTGGACAACTGGTAATTGCAGCAAAGCGCAGAAGCCTCGGACTTGATTAGCTTGCCAAGGGAAATACCAGGCATCAGTTATATTCCAGTTGCCGTTGATATTCGTCGAATACCCTCGGATATTTAGCCACGAAAAACTTACATAAACTCACATTTTTATCCGATAAATTAAATAGTCTTATCTTTGCCCACTGAAATTTTTGCAATCTATCTTAAAAAGAATCTCAAAAAATGTGTCTAAGTGTCCCTGCCCAGGTTATAAGCATTACTGGTGAAAATGCCGAAGTTTCGGTAGGTGGAACCATTGTGCATGCCAATCTCAGCCTTGTTGACGGAATTAATATCGGCGACTACATCCTTCTGCATACCGGCTTTGCACTTCAAAAAATTGATGCCGTGGAAGCCGAGGAAACGTTGAACATTTTTAAAGCCTTTGGCGATCTGAACAATGAAATGGACGAAGAAGAAAAACATTCGGGAATACGAATTGTTTAACGTTTATTAATCTTAACTTAACCTTCAAGAATTCAATTAATTCTATTTTTGCCGCCCATTTTAAGGGAGCATATTATCATTAAATCATCTGGTTATTCATTTGTAAAATTATATCTGTAAAAAATAATGCCATTAAACAAACTTAGAAATATCGGAATTGCCGCACATATCGATGCCGGCAAAACAACAGTAACCGAACGTATCCTTTTCTATACCGGAACTAACCGTAAAATGGGTGAGGTTCACGACGGTCAGGCCACCATGGACTTCATGAAACAGGAACAGGAACGCGGGATAACCATAGCATCCGCTGCCATCACCTGTAGCTGGAAGGGCTCTCAGATAAATATTATCGATACGCCGGGTCACGTCGATTTTACCGTGGAAGTAGAACGTTCCCTGCGTGTGATAGATGGAATGGTTGCAGTTTTCTGCGCCGTTGGTGGTGTTGAACCTCAAAGTGAAACTGTTTGGAACCAGGCCGATCGTTACCGGGTACCAAGAATTGGATTTGTTAATAAGATGGATCGGACAGGTGCCGATTTTATGGAAGTCGTTGGCCAGATGAATAAATACCTGGATGCAAATGCAGTACCTGTCCATTTACCGATTGGGGTTGAAGAAGATTTCACAGGAATTGTTGACCTGATTACCATGAAAGCCTTCATTTTTCAGGAGCGCGAACGAATTGAAGGGGATATTCCGGTCGAATATCAAAAACAAGCCAAAGAGGCCCGTGCTTTCCTGGTAGAAAAAGTTGCCGATTTTGATGAGAATATTTTAGAGAAATTCCTCGACGACAAAGAAGTGTCGGCAGATGAACTGAGGAAAGCAACCCGTGATGCCACCCTCAAATTATTGATTACCCCGGTCCTGTGTGGTGCTGCTTATAAAAACAAAGGCGTCCAGCTTTTGCTTGATGCTGTCATCGATTTCCTGCCTTCTCCGATTGATGTGGGTGCTGTATTAGGAACGGATGTTGATGATCCTGAAAAATCACATTCCCGTCACCCTTCGCCAAAAGATCCTTTTTCAGCACTTGCTTTTAAACTCATCCACGACCCTTTCGTCGGTCAGCAGACCTTTATCCGGATATTTTCGGGTTCACTGAAAAGTGGAATCCAAATTCTAAACACAACCAAGGATAAATACGAACGCATCGGCCGTATCTTCAGGATACATGCCAAGGATCGCGAAGAGATCAGTGAGGCTGGTCCGGGTGATATCGTTGCATTGGTTGGCATGAAGTTTACAAAAACCGGTGATACACTTTGCGACAACAATCATCCGCTTTACCTCGAAAACATTCATATCCCGCCAACGGTAATCGAATTAAAAATTGCCCCTGCCAAACGTAAAGACCAAAGCAAGCTGGGAGAGGCACTTGGAAAACTGGCCAACGAAGATCCTTCTTTTAATATCCGTTTCGACGAGGAAACCGAAGAAACCGTGATTTCCGGGATGGGTGAACTGCACCTTGAAATTATTATCGACAGGTTGAAACATGAATTTGGTGTAGAAGTTGAAGTCGGTGAACCATCGGTTGCCTTCCGTGAAACCATCACCGCCGAATTTGAAAGTAATTATAAACACAGCAAGCAAACTGGTGGAAAAGGTCAGTTTGCTCATACAGTTATCCGAATCGAACCCAATTCGGGAAATGGTTACGAATTTGTCGATAAAATCAAGGGTGGCGTGATCCCAAATGAATTTATCCAATCGGTAAATAAAGGAATACTTAAAACGCTGGATGGAGGAGTATTGGCCGGTTATCCGGTTGTTGACGTAAAAGTGGTTCTTCTCGATGGCAGCCATCACCCGGTTGATTCGTCGGATATGGCTTTTCAGACTTGTGCTTCGATATGTTTTAAGAACGGATTTATGAAAGCCGACCCCATTCTTCTGGAACCCGTAATGAAAATTGAGGTCAATACCCCTGACGATTATATCGGGAATGTAGTTGGCGACCTCAACAAACGCCGTGGTAAAATTGAATCGATGCGCCGCTATCGCAAAGGTGCGCAAAAGGTAAACGGGCTGGTTCCATTGATGGAGATGTTCGGATATGCCACACAATTGCGGAATATATCGAGTGGTAGGGCAAGTTATTCGATGGAATTTTTTAAATATATGCCTGTAAATAAAGCCATCCAGGAAGAAATTTTAAAGAAAGTCGAAGAAAAGAAAAGGTTGGAAAGACAGAATAGTTAGGCCGGTTTCGTGAGTTCAACAAAAAATAATGAACTACACCGCCGTAAGCTGACGAGATGTACGCGAAAGGTTTCTTTACGATTTCACCCCAACGGCCGGAGAACCGGAAAATATGAACAATTATTGTCGAAAGGTTTATTCGTTAAAATATGATTTCGTTTTTCATAGATTCTAACCGAAAAAACCTTATACAAACTCTTCTACCTTAGTGAAAAACGTTTTTCTTTTGATCATTGTAACCCTGTCTTATAAGCCAGAAAGGCAATCTGACATAGACATTATTTTTCTCCTGGTCAATCACCGAATCGCCATTCAGATTCCTGTCGACAGACTTGAATTTGAAGGCTTGCAGTGTCTGAAAAAAGGCAAAAAAAGGCCGGTTAATGGCTTGATATTTTATCCCAAACTATATCCTGAAGTAACTTTGACCGGAATTCTTTGATTGCAATGCAAAGTGAAAGTTCTCATTTCCTCAAATGGTAGGTACTACTTACTCAAATGATAGTTATCGTTGAGTCAGACGATAGTTATCGTTTACTACAGCTGAGTATTTTACCAGGATCAATTCAATAATTACTGGTTTCTCTTAATTGCTTTCTGCTTAAAGCCTACATAGCTTTTCGTCAGGATCGTATTGATTTTAATTTTTCACACATCTTACGCTATATCCAGGAAGCTTGGTATAATTTGATACATCAAGCATTTGGGTTGTATTAAACATTCTGCGGCCCCACGCACGGCTTGCACTATATTCTGTTGACGCCCAAAAAGAAGCATAGGCCCCGAGAAACTGTGAGGATCCGCCAACATTTCGCTGACCACCAGGAATTGCAGTGAATCCAACCGAGTTGGTTGCACCGGTATTCGGTGCCAACCATAAACCCGTACCGGCTTCAATAGTACCCGTACTTTTCAGGTTACCACCGGCCAAAGTGTAACCACCAACTAAGTCAGTCAGTGCAGTCCATTCATCATTGGTAGGAATATGCCAGCCATCCGGACAAATCCCTTTTGTACCGGAAATATTTGTCCACCCCATCATCTCATCCCAGTAATACTGCCCGCCATAAAGATCACAGTTGGACTCATCCACATTGTAGCACCATTTCTCGATCACACCGTTATTGGTAGGATAGGCTGTATTGTAAATCATCGTACCGATATTCAGGTTCTGTTGCATCCAGCATTGATTGCCAATCATTACGGTCGCATATTCGTGGTTGTTTCGGGTATCGGTGAGGGCATCACCACATTGCCATGTTTGTGTGCTACAAGCGGGGAAGTTTATATTGGCAGGGTTTTGCATGAGAACAAAGCAGGCTTTCCCGGGTAAAAGTGTATCCAATGTATTGATACCCATTTCAGGCCAAAAAAGTTTCCATCCTGCAACTTCCTTAACAATGGTAACCGGATAGTCTCCGAAAAATGCTTCGGTATTAACGGGACACGTTGACAGGATCGGCATCAGGTTCCAGCCAGCATTAAGGTTAAGCATTCCATTTTGAATCACCTGTCCTGAGAATTCAATATTGGTTTCCTGGTCAAACCTGGCAATATATCCCGACTGCGGATTCCAGTTTATTAGCGAATTCACGAACTGTGCCGGACAGTATATTCCTTCCTCGTTTCCAAGTAAAATTAATTGATCCTGTATTGACTGAAAAATATTTTCAATCGTAGGATCGTCAGGAATAACAAAGCTTGAAATCCCGCTCCAACCTTGCGGGGCAATAACCGATTGCTGCGCCGTCGTTGTCTTTATGGCAGGTGGACTTTTATTAATCTTATCCGACAAACCCGGATTTGCCATCAGGCTGACAGAAATATTTCCGGGGAAAGTGTTTTCTTCTTCGCTGTCTGTCGCTAATGGTTCTGATCCAATGTGATGAGCAACCATTTCACCTGGGATAATTAATGTCTGATCTGTACCTTTTAAGATAAAAGTATCTCCTTTAGGGTGGTCAATTTTAGTCTGACCAAAAACAAGCTGGTTTAGCCAGACGAAAACGATAAAAGCAGTAATTTTCTTCATGACATTGATTTAAGAGAACTTATGATTTAATAAAGCCTGGATTGCTTAACTTGATGATAGCATAAAATTAAATGTTTGATCAGAATCAACTAAGAAGAAGTTGTGTAAAATGAATTGATGTTTGACGAAAATATCAAAAGGATATAAAAGAACAAAAAATTGACCCGGGTAAAATTAGAAAATAATAATCACCACATCAGCAGGTTTCAACAAAATATTTTATAGGGCAATTTACAATGAATCATGGCGACATTGTTGCGAAATTTGGTAACTTTTCTCTGACCCGGGCTTGACATTATGAAACAAAAAAACCGGAAATGTTCCCGGTTTTATTTATTAAAAGATGAATATTTTCTAATCGAAAAGTATGGAAAGTGCAACCACACCGGGACCGGTATTTACACCCAATACGGGCGAAGCATCGTTAATAAACCTTGGTTTCATACCTGTTCGAAGTTCCATCTGCTCGGCAAACCATTCGGCAGTCTTAAGATTATTGGCATGTGAAATGGAGTAGCCCCAAATATTCTTACTTTTTATTTTTCTGTCAACCATTCGCATGGCCATATGCATACTCCCTTTTTCGGTAAACGGCTTTCCATAGGGTTCGGTTTTCCCCTCACTGTTTACGATGATAATGGGTTTTACATTAAGAACCTTACCCACAAAACCTTTCACTGCACTAACCCTTCCACTCTTAACAAGGTACTTCATGGTTTTGGTGGTAACCCACATCTCAGTATCTGTGCTCCATTTTTCGATGAGAGATATAAGCTCCTCATAAGAAGTACCTTCTTCGAGCTTCTCTGCTGCTCTTAAAAGTATCAAACCCAGGCCTGATGAGATACGCTTTGTATTGATAACGTTAATCGGCATCTTGGTAAGACTGCTGATGGTTTTTGCAGCTTTACGGCTGTTGGAACAGGTTCCGCTTAGCGCTTCACTAATATGGACACCAATAACCGACTCATAATGTGTGCTTAAAAAGTTATACTTATTAGTAAAATCCTTGAAAGAAGGCTGGGCTGTACTTGGATAATCTTTCCTGGCTACCTTTCCCAAAACTTTGTAAAACCGCTCTGGCGTAATCGTGATGCGATCGAGGTAATAGGTATCGCCAAAATGAACACTCAAAGGGACGACCTGAATCTGATGTTTTTCGATGAGTGCCTGAGGCAAGTCACAGGTTGAATCGGTCACGAGGGCAATATCATGGTGGCGGTTTTCGGCAATGTCCATCTGCATCACCATGTCATCGACCTTCTGGAAGGTTATACTTCCAAATCTGCTTAATTTGGTGAACAACTTGTCGGGTGTGTCGGTATGGATATGAATCCTCATTTTACGTGGTGAGCCGGCAATTACCAACGAATCACCCAAATAATCAATTTTACTTCTTAATTTCTCACGATTAATATTATCCGAAACGATCATGGCTTCGGTACAAAATCGAAAGTTGATCTCATCGAAGTTATGTTCTCCTTCAGCCGCCTGAACCTTTACAATATTCCTCGCTCCCAATATTTTTTTAAGTTCTCCATGATTAAAAAAGTCGATCATCCCTTCAAGGAAATAAACAAAACCTTTTGCACCGGCATCAACAACATTGGCTTTTCTGAGAACTTCCAGCTTTTTGGTAGTTTCCAGTAAGGCCTGAAGTGCTTTTTCATAAGATGCAATGATCAACTGGTTAAAATCATTAATTTTTTCGATAAGTTTTGCAATATCTTCGGCCCATTCCCTGATCACAGAAATCATGGTTCCTTCAACCGGGTTTGAAATTGCTTCATAGGAAGCCTTCACACCTCTGCTGATGGCAGCGGCAAATCTTGTAACGTCGATAGATTCTTCATTGTGGAACTCGCTGCTGAAACCGTAGAGGAATTGGGCAAAAATAATCCCCGAATTGCCACGAGCACCAATAAGTGCTGCATCTGCCAGTGCATTTGCTGTAACAGCAAAATTGGTTGTAGGAATAAATGTGTCAACAATCGACCGCATTGTTGAAGCCAGATTGGTACCTGTATCAGCATCACGCACAGGAAAAACATTGATTTTGTTCAGATAACCCTGGTGATCAAAAATACGTTGTGCACCCGCTAAAAAGCTGTAGTAAAACCTTTTGCCGTCGAGCATTGTTGTGTCGATTACGCTATTATCCACAATGATTTATTTTAGTAAATAATTAAATCAATATCAAAATTTCAGAAAGTAGAAATCAACAGTATTTATCAAACAAACTGCAAAATTAATCATTTGTAATTATGTAGCCCTTGATAAAAATTGTTAAACATAGATTTGTTGATATGTTTGTCCCACTTAAAACCGTATAATTTCTGAATATCAAGACATTTAGCTGTGGTTATCAAAGCCGAATACGACAGATTTGTCGATTATTTCAAAGCAACATAAGTTTTCTGCATCTTGAATAAACTCAACAACTGCCTTTCCAACCCTAAAATGGACATATTTTTTACTCATTATCACAATTACCTGTTTGTTTCGTTATTTTTAGCAATACAAACCAGGTAAAGAATTTTAAGTTACACCGATTATTGTTTACTTTGCATGCTTAAAATCAAACACAATGAAACATGCACTGCTTTTTTTAGTTTCGATCAATTTGCTGTTTGCGTTGTCGCTACATGGGCAAATTTCATCTGACACCTTGCCTACATCTGCCATTAATGATTCGGCTTTTATTAATCCTTTTATTACAAGACCCGGATTGATGCCTGCACAATTCGATAAAAAAGTAAGTTTTGGAATGGAGATGGGTTCAACTTTTGGTTTTAGTTCCGGAAACGGAAGTTTATTTGGCGTATATGTATCGCCGTCGGTCAGGTACAGGATTTCGCCACGATTCAGCCTGAATTTTGGTGCTACCATAAGCAACTCCAACTTTATCAATTATTTAAACCCTTATGGTTTTGAGAATACTGCCAGGTTCAACAATAACATTTCACAAACATTTTTATATGCCGAAGGCCGGTACATGGTAAATAACCGACTGATGATCAATGCAAAGGGATACAAGGAAATTTACAGGTTCGATGAACCAAGGATAAATCCCCGTGCTTTGGATCTGGATGGTGGAGGTGTTTCTTTTGGCTTCCAGTACAAGGTGACGGATAATTTTCATTTCGGTGCTCAGGTAGGATTTAGAAAAGGCACAACCCCATACAGTCCATATCAGTCAGGAATCCTTGGCCAGCCAGGTTACAGTAATTACGGAATCACTCCATCCAATGCTTTTGATCCATGGTAATTTTTTTTTTAGATCTGTCCGAAAAATATTAATGATTTCCTGAAAAGAAGTAAACAAGTTTATCCTTCTTTCACCTTCCAAAGCCTTAGATTTTACCTCCGGCTCAAAAACACAACAATATTCTCAACCCCAATTCGCCAGGGAAGCAGAACAATTGGCGAAAATTCTGAAAGAGTATTCATCAAAGGATTGGAGGAATTGATGAAAATCAACCGGAAACTGGAAGATATCCCCGATGCTTATGCCGGATTTCAGTAAAAATAAAAATCCCGGAATAAAACCCCGGGAAATTTCCAATCTCTTCGATCCTAATTCTCTTTCAAAATATACTCGTCGTATTCAATTTCAAAACGAAGCTTGTGCTTGGATTCTTCCACAGCAAGGGATTGAAATATTTTTTTCAATTCATCATTGGGCGCTTTTACCGACAAATTTGTATAAAGTTTAAAAGCACTTTTTTCGCGCTTCATGGCAACTACAAGTGCCTGTTCGTACGACATATCCGGTGTGGGCTCAATGTCAACAATATAATCACTCATTTTCAAATCAAGCACTTTTTCGTCCTTTAAGGTAAAAGTACCCTGTGTCTTAATCTTAAGCAGGTTTGATTTATGGCCCATTTCTTCTTTGGCAAATTGGGTAAAAACCTGTCTCATTTCTTCATTTCTCGATTCATCGGCTAATTTGTGGTAAAAATCAACCGCGTTTTGTTCCGAATTAATTGCAAAGTCCAGAATGTCGTCAATAGTATCAAAATCTTTCATAGTCAGCTATTTATATGATTATTAATATCGCAGAAAATCAATTAACGCAGTATTGTCGTGCTGACAAATTTAGGCAAATTATCAGAAGGAGGAATTTTACAAAAAACTTTTATTCGAAAACTGGTTTTGCTCAAGAAATTAGCATTTAAAAAAAGCCCTCACATTTCATTAAGGGCTTTTTTATTGAAGTATTATGGGATGATTAAATTACTCCCTGATCCATCATTGCATTGGCAACCTTCAAGAACCCGGCTACATTTGCCCCTTTTACATAGTTAATGTATCCATCTTCTTCGGTTCCGTTAAGAACACAAGCTTCGTGAATGCTTTTCATAATCTGATGCAACCTGGCGTCAACTTCTGAGGCAATCCAATTAAGTTTCATCGAGTTTTGTGACATTTCAAGTCCTGAGGTGGCAACACCACCTGCATTAACAGCTTTCCCAGGCCCAAACAAAACTTTATTATCATGAAAGATTTCAACAGCTTCAGGAGTCGAAGGCATATTGGCGCCTTCTGCAACACAAATAACACCATTCTTAACAAGTGTTTCGGCATCGGCTTTATTCAACTCATTCTGAGTTGCACATGGCATTGCAACATCGCACTTAACTTCCCATGGATGTTTTCCCTGGATAAACTGAGCACCCGGAAATTCGTACGAATATGGTTTTACGATATCCTGGTTCGAAGCACGCAGTTCGAGCATATATTCGATTTTTTCACCTGAAATTCCGTCGGGGTCATAAATATAACCATCAGGACCTGAAATGGTAAGAACTTTCCCACCTAACTCGTTAACCTTTTGTGCTGCACCCCAGGCCACGTTACCAAAACCCGAAAGACAAACGGTTTTTCCTTCGAAAGTCTTGCCTTTGGTTTTAAGCATTTCCTGAGCAAAATATACCGCGCCAAAGCCTGTAGCTTCAGGACGTACCAAGCTTCCTCCCCAGTTTATACCCTTTCCTGTAAGGACACCTGAGTGTTCGCGTGCGTGTTTTTTATAAGCACCAAACAAGAATCCGATTTCACGGCCACCAACTCCGATATCACCGGCAGGAACGTCAGTTTCAGGACCTATGTAAGGCCAAAGTTCTGACATGAACGACTGGCAGAAACGCATAATTTCGCCATCAGATTTGCCTTTTGGATCAAAATCAGATCCACCTTTTCCACCACCCATAGGCAGTGTGGTGAGGCTATTTTTAAAAATTTGTTCAAAACCCAGAAACTTCAGGATGCTGAGGTTTACACTTGGGTGAAAGCGCAGTCCGCCTTTGTATGGGCCAATAGCGTTGTTAAACTGAACACGGTAACCGAGATTTACATTAACGATTCCATTATCATCAATCCATGGCACCTTAAATGTAAAAATTCTGTCAGGTTCAACAATTCTTTTGAGGATTCCAGCGGTTTCAAACTGCGGATTTTCCTGTAAAACATCTTCCAGCGTTTCGAGAACTTCCCGAACAGCCTGAAGGTACTCCATTTCACCCGGATGCTTTTTTTCCAGGTCATTCATAAATTTTTCGAGATCCATTACTTTCAGTTTTAAAATGTTAAAATGATTATTGTGAACAAAATAACATTGTTATCTTCATAACAGGGACAAAGTACGTGCTTTAAGTTGAATTGGCAAAACATTCGACAAAATATTTTATGAAATGTAAGGAAATGAAAGACGCATTTTCAATTCCCGGCACTTCAGAGAGTATTTCATGTTTTACCCTTCTTTACAAATCTTTACATACAAGTCAGCACATAAAAGTGGTTTATTAGTTGGTCATTCATTTAACCAGTGAATGCCTTTATGAAATACTGCCGGATTATAAATAAAAATAACGGATTATTTTGCCTTAACTAATCCTTTTTTGGAATTCCTTCTAATGGCAACTTATAATAAAGGTCTTTTTTCATTTCAAGAATCTCAACTGAAGGCTGAAAACATAAGCCTTCAACCTGGCCATAAAAAAACACTTTTACCAGTTCAAAAGCACCTGCGCCCAACTCCTGTTTCCCTTCCAACGGATGTTTGTCGAGAACTTTTATCTGGAGATGGGCAAAAGCATGTTTCTTGTCGCCATCGGCCAGAAAAAAGGTATCCTGGCAATTTGCCCGGCTTTTACAATTAAGCGTATTTATATTTAGTGAATGTTCTAAAAGTTTATGAATCTGGCTGAATAATACGCCTAAATCCTTTGTAATCCTGATATTTGAAGAATACTCGAGGGTGATGTGTGGCATGTTTTATTTTTGTTTATGGTTTTTTGTTCCCTGCCTGGGTGATGAAGCCAGACAAGGTTGTTCGTTGTTCGTTATTCGTTATTCGTGGTTCGTTGTTCGTTGTTCTTAGCAACTATTCTTTCATAAAAATGAACCGGTCATCGCCGGCAGGTGTGAGTGTGCGTGAATTTCGATTGTAGTGAAGGTAAACTTCCGGACGCTGATTCTCGGGGAAATTGCGAAAGACAAATTCGTTAAGCAGGTAATCAAAAATATAACCGGCATACTTTGTCCCCAACAACTCCGCCATTACATAAATGCCGTTGGTATCTATCGGAAAAAGGTTGTATTTGTATTTAATTTCGCCAGTGAAAATATTCTTAACAAATTGTCCTTCAATTTCATCCATTAAATAATGACTGGCATACAATAGATTATTCACAGCCTTAGTGTCGTTTAGCTTGCTGATTTCGAACCAGTTATTAATGTTTATGGTGTTCAGGTTGAAATCCTCAAAATAAACCGCAGTATCATCAAAGCTATCTTCGACATGGTAAGGATAAATGTCTTCCTCGAGTTCGATCTGTACAACTGATACCTGGTAAGCAGTGCCTTCGCTGGCCATAAAATCGGTGAGTTGTTCCTGATTGTAAATTGTAATGCCATAATTTTTTAATTCGGCAACGAGCGCGGTAAAGTATTTATCCATAAAAACCGAATCGTCAATTTCCTTCAAAAATGTACTGTTTACGAAAAGTGCAGAGTCCTGCTGCAAACTGTTTAATTGATCGAAACCCTTAATTTCCCAGGTTTTTTTATTGGTTTTATAAACGAAATCAGGCTGAATGAGCAGGACAGAGATGCTATCGTGCTTTTCAAGAAAAGCCTTTGAAAGGTCACGCTCTAAAGAACATGACCCAAGAACGATAATCATCAGGAATAGCAGAAAATTACGGACTTGCTTTTTGCTTTTCAAATTATGCAAATTATTTCTTCTTACTTCCATCTTAACGACAACGGAAACGGAATGTGTAAAAAAAGAGTGGCTAAAAAGAAAGGTTTTGCCCTTGTGCATTTTAGCCACCTAAACATATGAAAACAAAATATTACCCTGCAAATTAACGGTACCATTTATTTAATATTGCCCGAAATTAATTCCTTCCCAAAGGCATTTCCAAACGCGACTGCCTGCAGGCTATCTTCTTTGTTGGGAGAAAATTTAATAAACATACCTTCATCGAAAACCTTGAGCTTCAGATTTTCAAGGTTATCTTTAATAATTTTCCGGGCTTCACCACTCCATCCGTAAGAACCGAAAGCCGCTGCCAATTTTCCTTTGTCGCGAATCGGATTAATCAGAGCAAAACACTTGTAAATCGGCAACAAAATATTTTGGTTAATGGTAGGTGAACCAATAATGTAAGCCGAAGCATGGGTGATTTTCTGTTCCAGTTCTCCCAGAGAAATCATTTCGATATCACAAACTTCAACATCGATATTGCCGGCTTCGTGAATACCCTCAGCAATCATCTCGGCAACCATTCCGGTTTTATGATATGCACTTACATACGGGATAAAAACCATCGGGCGAATCGGTTCCTGAAGAGCTTCCTGCGAATAAGCCCTGGACATTTCGATATATTTTTTCCAGTTTGTACGAAGGATTGGTCCATGACCTGTGCAAATGCACGAAAAATCCAAACGCTCAATTTTTTCGATGGCCTTAAGCATAAATTTACTAAAAGGCTTCAAAATAACATCGAAATAATATTTAAACGACTCATGGTATTCTGCTATGTTTTCGATCTGATCATCGAAAAGATTTTCGTCGCAGTAATGGGCACCAAACGAATCACAGGTAAATAAAAGCTTATCTTCCCTGAGATAGGTGTACATAGTATCTGGCCAGTGGAGGTTGGGTGCACTAATAAATTCGAGGGTTTTATTACCTAAATCAAGGGTATGGCCATCCTTTACAATCAAATTGGGAAACTCAGTTCCAAGAATATCTTTGAGGTACCTTATAGCATTGCCTGTTCCAACCACGATGGCATTCGGTGCAATCTGAAGCAGGTTTTTCAGATTTCCTGAGTGATCAGGTTCGGTGTGATTGAGTACTATGTACTGAATTTCTTCAGGATTACAAACCAGTTCGATTTTCTTTTTATAGTTAACCCAAAAATTTTCCTTTGTGGTTTCGATAATGGTTTTCTGGTCAGCATTTATAAAATAAGAATTATAAGTTGTGCCGAATTTGGTTTCCATCACAACATCAAAGGTCACGAGATCAGGATCGAGTACTCCGATCCACTTCACATCTTTTGTTACATCAAGAATTTTATTATCCGTCATTGATCATAAATTATCAGGATTGCAAAATTAAAGAATTTCAGGTCATGACCTATCGGAAGAATCGGGATTGTTTCATATTTAGTAAAACAAATTGAAAATAAGCTTATGCACAAAATTTTGCAAGTTAAAATGAGCCCGAAAGGTACAGATATCCATTTGGCATTTTGCAAAAATTTCCGACTACCGTTTCTCCTCCGTTTGCAACCCTTGAAAATTTAAATTGTCGATGGTTGATGTTGATGAAATAAATTCCGGAATAATTCGTCAAAGTAATTCAATTATTTTTTTTGATCAGTTAAAAACAATATGACAAGTAAAAACGCAAGAAACCTATTCATTTTTCTGATTCTGTTAATCTCCGGCCTCAGCGTTGTTGGTGAAGGGGATCCTGAATTGAGAAAAAACACGATTAGCGGACACATTAAAGATGCACACAGCGGCGAAATGCTCATTGGAGCAACGGTTTATGTAAAAGAAGCTCTTACCGGCACTTCGTCGAATTTATATGGGTTTTATTCCTTAAGTCTGATACCCGGGAGTTATACACTTACATTTTCGTACATCGGGTTTCGGCCTGAAGTACATACCATCAAACTCGACAAGGATATTAACCTTGAAATCGAATTAACAAAAACTGAAGAAGTACTTCAGGAGGTTATTATTACCGGTGAAAGGCAGGATAAAAATGTGAAATCTGCCGAAATGAGTGTTGTTAAAATGGAATCGAAAACCATTAAACAAATACCAGCTTTATTTGGTGAAACCGATGTAATCAGGGCATTACAGTTATTGCCCGGTGTGCAGGCAGTTGCCGAAGGCTCGACAGGTTTTAGTGTACGGGGTGGAAGTCCGGATCAAAATCTTGTTTTGTTGGATGAAGCCACTGTGTACAATGCAGGCCATATGCTGGGCTTTTTCTCGGTATTTAATAACGATGCCGTAAAAGATGTCACACTTTTTAAAGGAGACATTCCGGCAGCCTATGGAGGCCGGCTGGCCTCACTGCTCGATGTCAGGATGAAAGAAGGCAATACGAAAAAACTTTCGGGAACCGGTGGAATTGGATTGATTTCGAGCCGTCTTACTCTGGAAGGCCCTTTAGTAAACGAAAAAACTTCATTCATTGTCTCAGGCCGCCGGACTTATGCCGACCTTTTTATTCCTTTGTTTGGTAATGCCGACCTTAAAGGCAGCAAATTATATTTTTACGATTTCAATTTTAAAGTCAATCATGCCATCAATGAAAATAACCGGGTATTTATTTCAGCTTACCTCGGTAAAGATGTTTTTAAAAATGAGTTTGCATTGATGGGTCTTGGAAACAGCACGATTACAGCCAGGTGGAATCACCTTTTTTCTCAAAAGCTCTTTTCAAATTTCACTTTCCTGAAATCGACCTATCAATATGAACTTGGAACTCCTGAAGGTGAAGCCAATTCGTTTACCTGGAAGTCGAGGTTAGACGATTACGCTGCAAAAGCCGATTTCACCTTTTATCTGAACCCCGAAAATACAATCAGGTTTGGCGCCTCGTCAACCTATCATACTTTTGATCCTGGAAAGGCAAAAGGAACTGGTGAGGAAACATTTTTTAACGAATATATTCTGCCAAAAAACTATGCGATTGAGTCGGGAATCTATATGAGTAATGAACAAAAAATCGGAAGCCTGATCACCTTAAAATATGGCCTGAGGTTCTCGATGTTTCAAAATGTAGGGCCAGCAACAGTTTATCATTTTGACAGTAATTATGAGACCGTGGATTCAACTATTTATTCGAAAGGAAATTTTTACAATTCCTATGCAGGCATCGAACCTCGTGTTGGAATCACCTACCAGCTCACCGAGTATTCATCAATAAAAGCAAACTACTCTCACACGATCCAGTATCTTCAGCTGGCCCAGAATTCCACTGCCGGAACACCACTCGATATCTGGTTTCCAGCTAGTCCCAATGTTAAACCACAGCTTTCTGACCAGGGCGCAATTGGTTATTTCAGGAATTTTCTCAACAACAAAATTGAAGCATCCGTTGAAGGTTATTACAAATATATGCAGAATTCGATCGATTTTAAAGATCATGCCCAATTGCTGCTCAATAAGAAACTGGAAGGGGAACTCAGGTTTGGCGAATCCTGGTCGTATGGTGTTGAGTTTATGGTCCGTCTGACCCGGGGGCCGATAACAGGTTGGGTTAGCTACACACTTTCCAAAGCCGAACGCAAGGTTAAGGAGATCAACAATGGAAACCCCTACCCTGCTCCCTACGACAAACCTAACGATGTTTCGATTGTTATGAATTATGATCTGAGCAAAAGGCTTACCGTAGGTGTTAACTGGGTTTATTCATCCGGTTCACCGGTGACATTCCCTACAGGGCGAGCCGTCTGGGGAAATAAAGTTGTACCCATTTATTCCGACAGGAACCAGTATCGTATGCCCGATTATCATCGTCTCGATTTTTCGATGACCTTACGTGGCAAAGAAAAACCAGGAAAAAAGTTTTATGGAGAATGGAATTTGTCCGTTTATAATGCCTACGCCCGAAAAAATGCCTGGGCAATTAATTTTGTTCAGGATTCAGAGGATCCTTATAAAACATATGCTGAGAAGACTTACCTCTTCTCGATCATACCAAGTATTTCATACAACTTCCACTTTTAATCAATTGCAAATAATGAAAAATTCAATCATTGTCATGGTACTCACTATCACGGTAATGTCGTGTACGGAACGCATCGACATTAAGCTGGACAGCCAAAAATATGCACGCCTGGTGGTTGAAGGCGCCATAACAACCGACACTACTGCCCAAATGATAAAACTTTCGAAAACTGCCGATTACTTCGACAATAATCCTCCTGAAGCGGTTTCGGGCGCCGCAGTTTATATTTCAAGTGATGCTGAAGAATATCAGCTTACCGAAATGCCCGAAGGATCAGGGACATACTTCACCGGACCAGGAGTGTATGGTAAAGTTGGAAAAACCTACGAAACGCGAATTGTTTTAAAGGACAAAATCGCCGGATATGATGAATACACAGCCACCAGCAGTATTTATCCTATTAATCCGCTGGATTCGATTGGTCTTGACTTTAAACCAGATTGGGGTGATGAAGGTTTCTGGGAAGTTAAATGCTATGTGCTTGACCCACCAACCGTGGACTACTACATGTTCCAGGTTTACCGGAACAATGTTCTGGTAAGTGATTCGATTGATAAGGTTTTTGTTACAGACGATGCCCTCTACAATGGAAATTACACAAACGGCATTGGCGTTGCCTATCTAGATCAGGCGCGGGAAGATCAAAAACTATTACCTGGTGATAAAGTAACCTTAAAAGTTTCGAGGATTACAAAGGAATATACCGAATTTGTGATGGAGGTACAGACAGAAATCAGCTTTCAGTCGCCGCTTTTTAGTGGCCCACCTGCCAACGTAAAAGGAAATATTGATAATGGAGGTTTTGGCTTTTTTGCGGCTTACTCCTCTACCTATGCTTCTGTTTATGTGAAATAGGTGAACAAGCCATCCAATTATCCAGGCCATGTGGTTGTGTGCCCACATGGCTTTTTTTGTTTACGATCAGATAGTGGAAGTACCAGGGTCCTGATTATTCAAAAATTTAATATCATATCATACACCTGCGAAGTAAAATGATTCGGATTACTGACAAATTTATTTTAGCTTTGTCAGGACAAGACTATTCAATTCAGATTGGGTTATCTGTAAAAAAAAAAAATTAAAATCATACAAAAATCCTATGGAAGCCGAACACATTTACGAATCTGCAAAAAAACTATGTAAACCTTATCACATCACCAAAGGAAAAGATTTCAAACTGAAGCAAATCGATCCCGCTGATACCGGTGATATTCCAGGTGAGGACAAACCAAAAGCTAAAGAGGAACTTGCCAAAGGCATCAAAGCACTAAGCGCGTTACAGGATGTACTTTATGCTGACGATTGCTATTCGTTACTACTCATTTTCCAGGCCATGGATGCTGCTGGTAAAGACGGTGCCATCAAACATGTGATGTCAGGCGTAAATCCGCAGGGATGTCAGGTAGCATCATTTAAAACACCCACATCAGTCGATCTCAACCACGACTACCTCTGGCGGTGTAATCAGTTACTTCCCGAGCGTGGAAGGATCGGGATTTTTAATCGTTCCTATTATGAAGAAGTTTTAATTGTAAAGGTTCATCAGGAGTTTCTTAAAAGCCAGAGAATCCCTCCAGACCTGGTAGATAATGATATCTGGGAAAACCGTTACGAAGAAATTCGTAACTTCGAAAAATATCTGACACAAAACGGAACCATCATTCTTAAATTCTTTTTGCATGTCTCAAAAAAAGAGCAGAAATCGCGTTTTCTTGAGCGCATTGATACCCCTGAAAAGAACTGGAAATTTTCGTCAGGCGATCTGAAAGAACGTGCCTACTGGGATAATTATATGGATGCCTATGAGCAGATGATCAGAAATACTGCAACAAAAAAAGCTCCCTGGTATGTGGTGCCCGCCGACAACAAATGGTACACCCGCCTCGTTGTTGCTGCTGCAATCATCCATACACTTGATTCGCTTAACCTGGCTTATCCGAAAGTTGACAAACAAAAACTCGACGACCTTGAAGAAGCCAGGAAGATATTAATGGCTGAATAAACTGATCAGATTCCAATCTTCCAATTAACAGAACCCAGAATTAGAAGTTTGCTGATAAAAAAAGATTAAACAAATATTCAACAATTTTGACAATTAAATTCGGCAGGCAGGAGGATGTCAGGGAAAGATTAAATAAAATCCGGGCATTTTATGTGTTAATTATCAACTTGTAGCACCGGAAAAATTACCTCATATGCCGGCAAAATCCTTCACATTTTTCCATATCGCTACCCTTATAAAAACCAAAACCCAACAATCTGCCTGTTGACTGACTGTCAGGTTTACAATTTGTTGTATAAAATCCGGAAACTTTTTCTTTCAGAAAATCCGGATTAAAAATCGAGAATATGCTTTAACGGTAATTTTTAATTTGTTTAAGCAAAAAATCTTTTGGCTTAATTCCGACAAAACGGTTAACTTCCACCCCATTCTTAAACAATATCATTGTCGGAATGCTGCGTACCTGATGCTTTTGTGCCAACGACTGGAATTCTTCGATATTTACCTTGCCAACATGAAAATTGCCCGATAATTCGTTGGCAACTTCATTAAGCACCGGTGCCATCATCCGGCAGGGCGCACACCAGCTTGCCCAGAAATCGACAAGGACAATCTTATTTTTCGTCTGCTGTTGAAAATTTTTGTCGGTCAGCGTTAAAATGTTTTCGTTGTCATCAACCATGGGGGTGTTTTTCATCTTTGCACGTGCAATAAACATTAAAAGCACAAAACCAACAAACACTCCACCAATGACCATAAATACAATTTCCATACTAATTCAGAATTAAATTTTTACGTTTGGTTTTCATTTCGTGTAAATAGTTCGAGGCTGCCAGTGCAGCTACTGTCCCATCACCAACGGCTGTAGTTACCTGGCGATAACGTTTTGCGGTGCTGTCACCGGCAGCAAAAACGCCATCAACATTGGTGGACATATCCTGCTTCACCACGATTTCACCCCAGTTGTTAAGTTCGATCCTGCCTTTAATAAAATCGGTATTTGGGATGTATCCGATAAAAACGAACACCCCATCAGTTTTGAAATATGTAGTTTCACCGGTATTCAGGTTCTTAATATCGACTCCTTCCAGATTTTCAGAACCATAAAAGGCTGTGATCGTCGATTCCATCATAAAATTAATTTTGGGATGATTACGAGCTTCTTCCACGGCAAATTCGAAAGCCTGAAAATGGTCGAACTGATGGACGACAGTTACTTTTCTGGCATATTTCGTAAGCGAAACGGCTTCTTCAAGCGCCGAATTGCCACCCCCGACCACTACAATTTCTTTATCGGTAAAAAAATCGCCGTCACATGTGGCGCAGTATGAAATGCCTTTACCTTTGAAATTTTCTTCTCCGGGAACACCCAACGTTCGTGATCTGCCACCTGGGGTCAGGATGATACTTTCGGCAGTAAAATTTCTTCCATCACTCAGCTTAACACTTTTTACTTCACCCCCAAATTCAATTTTTACAATAGCAATGTTAGCGATAATGTTACAGCCGAATGCTTTGGCTTGTTTTTTCATAATATTGGACAACTGATAACCACTGATGCTTTCCACACCTGGATAATTAGCAATTTCGTGGGTCAGAACCATTTGTCCGCCAACCGTACCTTCATTCAAAATGAGTGTCCGGAGACGGGCACGCGAAAGATAGATCCCTGCCGTTAATCCGGCAGGGCCTGCACCTATCACAATGGCATCGTAATGATTATTTGCCTCCATTATATTGCTTCTACCGGAGCACCAAAGTACTGATTGAGAATACCCGTAACCTGTTGTCTCGATTGAATGCTTGACGTAGCTTTTACAACCTTACCATTTTTGTAATAAATGGTAAAAGGAATTCCCATAAAGCCACGTACTTCGGGCAAGCTACGTATTACATAAGCTTCAGGATTATCAAATTCCATATCACAGAATTTTACATGTTTATATTCCTCCTCAAGTTCTTCGGCAATACCGTAAACGGGGATACACATGGGGCCCATACGGCCGGCAATGATCATTACATTTTCGTTTTCGGCCAGGATTTTGCTATAATATTCAGCCGTTTCGATGTGTTCTAAATTTGTGTACAACATGGTTCTAAAATTTATTTGTTATTAGTTTTACTTTTATTTTTAAGCTGCATTTGCCGATTTCATTACAATTGCATCTAAATTTCAATCATTAAACTCTCAGGCGGCAAAATTACCAGTAAACACAAAGGCAATGATGAATTCTGGTTTCTATGTCGCCAGGTCCTGCGTTGATTTAGGACAACTTTTTAATTGATTTCGGCTAACTTTGCCGAAAAATAATTTACGTTAAAAATGAAAACCATTCTCGAAACGGATAGCGACTTTATTTGCGACATTAATGCATTATGTTTTCAGTTACTTTCGACAGACGAAATGGAATTGGTTCGTGCAAGCAAAACACAGATTCTGTTCAGGAAAGGCGACAATCTTACCAAACAAGGCGCTTTTGCTTCTTATATTTTATTTGTCATCAACGGATTAGCCATTCAATATATCGAAGACGAAACAAACAGAAGCTTCAACCTGAGGATAATCAAACCGGGTGAATTTGTCGGTTTATCATCGGTTTTTACTAAAAATACTTTTAACTATTCTTCGGTTGCATTGACCGAATGCCAGGTATATTTAATCGAAAAAGAGGCCATTGCCCATCTTGTTAAGCAAAATGGCGAATTTGGTTATAAGCTTATAAAACGATACTGCGAACAAAACGTCAACTTATCCGAAACGCTTCGCACCCTGATATTTAAACAAATGAATGGCCGCCTGGCTGATTCATTGCTTTATCTTGATAGCATCAGGAAGGATTATCCGGATATTTATCATCTGTTGTCGCGAAAAAATATTGCCGACTTTGCCGGCATTTCCACCGAAAGTGCCGTGAAGCTGCTAAAAACGCTTGAGAAAGAAGCCGTGATAACGCTAAAGGATAAAGATATTGATATTGAGGATAAAAGCAGGTTAGATAAAATAAGTAAAAACGGATGACTTATTCATCGTCTTAAATTTAAGGAAAGCCCTTACTATATTGTAATTAAAAATTCAAAGTTTTCCAAACTGTTACTATCTAATTCTCAACAGCCAGGCCACCACCAGAGGTTTCACGGTAAAGGCTCGGAAGGTCTTTTCCGGTTTGTTTCATTGTTAAAACCACTTTATCAAACGAGACCTGATGCCTTCCATCAGATAAAACAGCAAAATTGGATGCATCAAGGGCACGTGCAGCGGCAAAGGCATTTCGCTCGATACATGGAATCTGTACCAGGCCTGCAATGGGATCACAGGTAAGACCAAGGTGATGTTCCAGACCCATTTCGGCTGCATATTCGATTTGGGACGGAGTTCCTCCAAAAAGTTGGGTAGCCGCCGCCGCAGCCATTGCACAAGCTGTTCCGATCTCGCCCTGACATCCTACTTCAGCACCCGATACTGATGCATTTTCCTTTACCAGATTTCCAATCAGGCCTGCCGTGGCCAAAGCTCTTAAAATCTTTGTTTCCGGGAAATTCTGACTTTCCTGAAGGAGATAAAGCACTGCGGGCAAAACGCCACTGGAACCGCATGTTGGTGCAGTGACGACGATACCGCCCGCTGCATTTTCTTCGGCAACAGCCAGGGCATAGGCAAAGACCTGGCTCCTTCGTTTGAGTGCACTTTTAAATCCATTGGCCTTGATCAGGTAAGATGATGCTTTTCGCGGAAGTTTTAACACACCTGGAAGAACACCTTCATTTTCAAGACCACGATGGATAGCATCCGTCATCACTTTCCATACTCCGGTGAGATGTGGCCATAATTCAGGACTGTCGAATTGAGCCACATATTCCCAAAACTGCCTGCCATTATCATTACACCACCCGAGAATATCCTTCATTCGGGTATGTGGAAAAACCTCATGGACATTCCGCTCAGGGTTTTCATCGTCGATAATCTCGCCACCGCCAATACTGTAAGCTGTCCAATCTCCCAAAATTTCACCGGATATATCCAGCGCTTCGAATTTTAATGCATTGGGGTGAAGTTTAAACGTAGTTTTTGGTTCGAAGAAAATTTCGGTAGGGACGGGTTTTAATTCTTCAGCAATTGCAACATCTGTAAGATGTCCTTTCCCAGTGGCAGCGAGGCTTCCGTACAGATGAATCCTGAATTTTCCGGCTTCAGGAAAACGGCGTTTAAAAACTCCGGCAGCCCTTCTGGGTCCCATCGTGTGGCTACTTGAAGGACCATGACCAATCTTAAAAATTCTGATTATCGAATCCATCTGTAATGAAAGTTTACGGGCAAAGTTGTTAACAGCCTGTGTGCAACAATTTTTCCAACAGCAGATAAAGCATTCTAACGATGATGAAATTCACGTATTTCTGACTAAAATCCGCAATCCAAATTTTTCAAATCAGAGATAGGTCGATTAAATGCTGAACAATTTAATCGCCGAAACTGATATCGATACCGCGGGCAGTTTTCATTAAGGCGGTTTCCGCCTCAACAAGGTTTGGCTGCTGGATGGCTTCCTGAAGCGAAACCGAAGTAATCAGCGGGTGACGATATGAAACCATACGCCCGAATTCTTTGGCAAGGACCATTTCGAAGGCTTTAACACCAAATTGCGTGGCCAGAACCCGGTCGTAGGCAATGGGTATTCCACCACGCTGCAAATGACCCAAAACTGTAGTCCGGATGCTATGCTCACAACCTGCTTCTTTAAGCTGATTCATTAAAACATTGGCTACGCCACCGAGCCTGCGGTTTTCGTAACCGATTTCCTGTTCGCTCAAGGTCGAAAAATCTTTTCCAATCGCATGGGCTCCTTCAGAAATCACAATATTTACAAATCCCCGGTCGCGTTCAAAACGTTTATTCACCCTTTCCAGCACTTTATCAACACTATATGGGAATTCGGGAAGCAGACAAATTTCAGCACCACCGGCCACGGCTGCATTCAGACCGATCCAACCGGCATAACGCCCCATCACTTCGAGGATCAGAATCCGGTTGTGGCTGGCAGCCGTAGTTACAAGTTTATCAACAGCCTCGGTTGCAATCTGTACGGCCGTCTGAAAACCAAAAGTTGAATCGGTAGCGGTAAGATCGTTATCGATTGTTTTTGGTACACCAATGATGTTGCAGCCTTTTTCGAATAATCTTTGCGAGATACGCTGGGAACCGTCGCCACCAATATTAATTACTGCTTCAATTCCCAGGTATTGCATTTTGCGCAACATTTCATCCGAACGATCAACCGACGACCAGCTTCCATCGTGATTTTTTATCGGCCAGGCAAAAGGGCCACCTTTATTTGTAGTTTGCAGTATTGTACCACCCCTGTAATGAATCCCTGCAACAGCTTTTTCGTCGAGAATAACAATTTCGGTAGGTTCGCGGAGGATACCATTAAATGCTTCGATACTTCCAACAATTTCCCAATCCTTTTCCCGGGTTGAGCGTTTTACAATTGCCCTGATCACGGCATTTAGTCCTGGGCAATCACCTCCGCCAGTTACAATTAAACATCTTTTCATAGATAAAAATATTCTTTCAATTTCGGCGACAAAAGTATGTAATTTAAGGATCACAGATATATATTCTGTTTTAAATCGGAAATGCAAGGAATGAAACCATTAGGATCATAACCACCACGAGATCATCAGGACTGGCAATTTATACTCGGTTTTTATTAGGTATTCCTTCATTTGGATGATCCAAATTTTGTAAGTTTGCGGACTTGTTTTTTAGCTCTATTAAGAAGGTAAACTGAATAATAAATCTAAAAATGATAATGCAGATTCTCTGGCAATTTTACTTTTAGTGGGTAAAGAAAACTAAAAAATGATAAAATGAAAAAGGAAATTCAAGGTCATGCGCCTTCAAGTGCCGCTTACGGCATGGGATTTATTGGGGCAGCCGTTTATTTTATTTTACATGCCACAAGTTTTTGGGCTGGCGTATTGGGACTTTTAAAAGCAATGGTTTGGCCGGCATTTTTTGTTTATGAAGGCTTTAAACATTTTGGAATGTAAAATGCGATGAATAATCTTTTTTAAGGTCAATTCACATTCGGTTTACTGATATTTAAAAATAAAACCAGACAAAATCAGGGTTGGTGTTGGGATTTTTTATTCTGATTTAAAAATGTTCGGAAACAGATGGTATGTTTTGAAAAAGTCGAACTTAATAATGTAATAATATACTGAAAAAACTAAAATTTATGAACTACAAAATCGGGATCAGGCACGAAGATAAGTACGTGATGGAACGCCGCGTTGCCATACCTCCTGTAGATGTTAAAAAGCTTACTCAACAAGGAATACAGGTTTATGTGGAGAATTCCCCAAAAAGAGTTTTCACTGCCGAAGAGTTTAAAAATGCTGGCGCAATCATTACCGATAGTTTAACCGATTGTCCAGTTATTTTTGGTGTAAAAGAAATGCCGAATTCATTTTTTGAAGAAGGCAAAACTTATGTTTTCTTTTCGCATGTCATCAAGGGGCAGCCTTACAACATGCCTATGCTGCGACAGATGATGGCAAAAAAATGCAACCTTATCGATTACGAAAAAATTGCAGACGACCAGGGTCGAAGACTCATTTTTTTCGGAAGATATGCCGGTCTGGCCGGTATGATCAATTCGTTGTGGTCGTTAGGTCAGCGCCTGAAAGAACAAGGTCTCGAAACGCCTTTTTACAGTTTAAGGCAATCACATAAGTATCATTCACTTGCCGAAGCTGAAAAAGAAATCATCGAAATTGGTGAAACCATCATGAACACTGGTTTACCTGATGAACTGGCCCCGTTCACAATTGGCATTACGGGTTATGGCAATGTAAGTAAAGGTGCGCAACACATTACCGACCTTCTTCCTATGCAGGAAATTTCGCCGGCCAAATTGCTTGCATTAAAAACGTCGGGAAACTACTCCAACAAAGTGGTTTATAAAGTTGTGTTTAAAGAAGAGGATCTGTCGGAACCTATCGACCTGACCCAAAAATTTGAACTCCAGGTTTATTATAAACATCCCGAAAAGTATAAAAGCCAGTTCGAAAAGTACCCGCCACATCTTACCATCCTGATGAATTGCATGTATTGGGATATCAAATATCCACGTATTCTGACCAAAGACTATATTGCTGATCTGTTCAGGAAAGGCGATCCCAGTTTGAAAGTTATTGGAGATGTTACCTGCGATCCCGACGGTTCGATAGAATTTATGCACAAAGGGACAAATATCGAAGATCCGGTTTTTGTTTACGATCCGGAGTTGCGAAAACCTGCTATGGGTTTTAAAGGATATGGGATTTTAGTAATGGCTGTTGATATTTTACCAAGCGAGTTACCACGTGAATCATCTCTGGGATTCGGTGAAGCGCTCATCGAATTTATCCCTGCCATCGTAAAAGCTGATTATACCCAGCCGTTCGAAAATGTCGATCTTCCTGCTGAAATTAAACGGGCAATGATCCTTCACAATGGTGAACTGACGCCGGATTACAAATACATAGCTGAGTTTTTAAAATAATTTACCCCGAAAATAAATCTGAAAGATTTTAAAATCGAAGTCTTAAATTTTGTTTGGACTTTAATTTTACAAAACAGAAGTTTAATGAAGAGAATTTTAGTGATAGGTGCCGGTTTATCGGCATCGACCCTTATAAAATATTTATTGGATAATTCGGTCGAACTCGACTGGAAAATTACAATCGGCGACCTCGATTACAATCTCGCCAAACGTAAAGCAAACGGACATCCCAACAGTTCCTCCATTCATTTTGATGTTTTCGATAAAAAGCAATGCTGGGAAGAAATCGGTAAATCGGATCTGGTGATTTCTCTATTGCCCGCCAGTATGCATTATCTCATCGCCGAAGATTGTGTTAAACTGGGCAAGGCCATGGTTACCGCCTCGTATGTTTCAAAAGAGATTAAAAACCTTGATGTTGAAGCACGCATGGCAGGTGTAATTTTACTGAACGAGATCGGTGTTGATCCGGGTATCGACCATATGTCGGCTATGCGTGTGATTGACGGGATTAAAAATTCCGGCGGGAAAATCACTGCCTTCAGGTCGTTTACAGGTGGTCTGGTCGCACCAAAACACGACAACAATCCATGGAATTATAAATTTACCTGGGCACCACGCAATGTGGTTCTTGCCGGGCAAGGTACTGCACAGATCATCGTTAATGGCATGTACAAGTATATTCCGTATCACAAACTTTTTAGCCGCATACAACGCATAAACGTGCTCGATTATGGCGAGTTCGAAGCTTATCTTAACCGTGATTCGCTTAAATACCGTTCAATCTATGGCCTCGACGAGATCCCTACAATGGTTCGTGGGACCCTGCGTCGTCCAGGTTATTCAAAAACATGGAATGTGCTGGTGCAGTTGGGTGCAACCGACGATACCTATACCCTCGAAGACTCCGAAAACATGAGCTATCGCGACTTTATCGCAACCTTCCTCCGTTTTCAACCTAAAAAGACCATTGAGCAGAATCTGGCGGAATACATTGGCCTCGCCGAAGATTCGGCCGAGATGTATCGTTTAAGATGGCTCGGCTTGTTTGATCCCAAAAAGAAGATCGGATTAAAAAATGCAACACCTGCTCAGATTCTTCAAAAATTATTAGAGGAAAAATGGAAGTTCGAAAACGACGACCGCGACATGATTGTGATGCAGCACCAGTTTGGATTTGAAGAAAACGGTATCAAAGAAAAAATCCTTTCCTCGATGGTTGTCGAAGGTGACGACCCGGTTCATACGGCCATGTCGAAAACTGTGGGACTTCCTGCAGCCATTGCAACTAAACTAATCCTTACCGGGAAAATTAAACTCACCGGTGTCCAAATTCCAACCGTAAAAGAAATTTACGAGCCGGTGCTGAATGAACTCGAAAATTATGGAATTAAATTTATCGAAGAAAAAATAGAAACCGAAGATTTTCTGAATTACTAATTTAAACATTTTTAGAAATGAAAAAAGTATTGATTTTAGGAGCCGGGATGGTCGTAAAACCGATCGTTAATTATCTTTTGGATCACGGATATGGCGTAACTGTTGCCACCCGCACCAAATCAAAAGCTGATGCCATGATTGCCGGACATAAAAACGGTGTTTCGCTGGCATGGACTGTTGAAGACGAGGCCACTTTAGATAAACTGGTAGCAGCGCACGACCTTACCGTTAGTCTGTTGCCTTACGCTCACCACGTAATGGTGGCGAAAAAGTGTTTGGCTCATAAAAAAAACATGGTTACCACCTCCTATGTGAAACCCGCCATGCAGGCTTTGGATGAAGAAGCCAAAAAAGCCGATATCATCATCCTTAACGAACTCGGCCTGGATCCGGGAATCGATCACATGTCGGCGATGCGCATTATCGATAATGTTCACAACCGTGGTGGAAAGATTGAAGAATTTTATTCACTTTGTGGTGCCTTGCCGGCACCAGAAGCTTGTACAAATCCTTTCAACTACAAGTTTTCATGGAGCCCCAAAGGCGTGGTAATGGCCAGTAACAACGATGGTAAATTCCTTCGTCATGGCGAGATAACCTACATCGAGCCCATCGATTTATTTAAAAACCCGTTTACTGTTGATTTTCCAAAAGTTGGCGTTTTAGAGGTTTATCCAAACAGGGATTCCTTGCCATACATGGAGTTGTACAACATTCCCGAAACAAAAACCATGTTCCGCGGAACATTCAGGTACAAAGGCTGGTGTGAGACACTAGATGCTATGAAACGCCTCAAACTTACTTCCAACGATAAATACGATTTCACCGGCAAAACGTATGCCGAATATATTGCAATGATGATTGGTGCAAATGATTCGTCCAACATCAGGGCAAAAGCAGCCAACTTCCTGGGAATTCCGGTTACCAGTTATGCTTTGGATGCAATCGAATGGCTAGGCTTGTTCGAGAATACACCGATGAACCGAACCGTAGACACGCCGTTTGAGATTACTTCGGATGTGATGATTGCAAAAATGGTACTGGGGATAAATGAACGCGACATGGTTGTGATGCAACACACTTTCTTAGCCAGGTATCCTGATGGTAAAAAAGAAGTGATTAAATCGCGTATGCTCGATTTTGGTACACTTGCCACCGACACTTCCATTGCCCGCACTGTAGCCTTGCCGGCAGCCGTTGGTGTTGAGATGATTCTCGAAGGTAAAATTCATGCCCGTGGCGTACATATTCCGGTAATTCCTGAAGTTTATAACCCAATTCTTAACCGCCTCGAAGACATGCATATCCGGATGATTGAGGAGTATGGCCTGCCGGAAAGTGAAATGATAAAATAGATTGAACAGCCCTGGTTTTAAAAAAACCTTCCTTGAGAGATTTCAGGGAAGGTTTTTTTGTTTTTGGATTTTCTTTTCTAATTCAAAACCGCAGGTGAGCATTTGATTCCGGAAAAGGAATTTAGAATATCAATAATGCCCATGTGAGTCTAAATTCTTAAAAAAATTGATTTCCAGGCTAAAGTAAAAAAACTTCCGAACCAATTGGCCGGGAAGTTTTGTTGGAATATTATAGAACTGTTTACTTTTCTATTGGGTTCGACGTATCCAGTGACCAATGGTTGTAACCACCTTCGAGAATTTTCACATCGGGGTAATTCAAGATTTCCTTAAAAGCATAAAATCCTACCGAAGCCAGAACATTGGAATTGCAATAGATGATGACCTCCTTTTCGGAAACAATATTCTTTGTTTTGGCCAGGGCTTCAATTTCTTCTTTTGATTTGTATGAACCGTCAGCTTTCAAAAAATCCTTGTAAGTAATTCCGATTGCATTCGGGAGATGACCTTTGCTCTTTTTGTCGGCATCGGCACCCTGATATTCTTCAGGTTTCCTTGTATCGATAAGTTGGTAAGAAGTTTCACCCATTTTGGTCTTAAAATCAGCAATACTGATCAGAAAATCCGGATTCGGGCTTGCCGTGAAAGTTACCGGAGTCGTTTTGACTGCCGTTGAAGTTAACGGAATGCGGACTTTTTCCCATTCGCTCATATTCTTTGTCAATACCTTAACGTCCTGTGCTCCCAGATAATGGAGTATAAAATGAATCGTTGAGGTATATTTATTTGAGCCATCATCGTAAAGTACAATCTGAGAAGATTCATTTACACCTTTTGAGCCGAAAAATTTGGCCAGCTCATCAGGCGATTTGAAAATGCCATCTGGTTTTCCATTAAAGAGTTCCTGCGGGAAAATATTGATAGCACCTTTGATATGTGAGGAAGCGTAATTTGCCGCTCTGTCGCAATCGATAATGACAACATTTTTATCGGTTTTTAGAATCTCGACAAACTCTTTCGACGAAATCACCGTTGCCTGAGCCTGAAAACCTAATAAAAACAAACTAATGTAGATGAAATACCTTTTCATGATTTATATTTTAAGTTGAGTTATTTAATTTTAACCTGAAACTGAACCAGGAGGCAATCGTTTTTCACTTCTGTAGCGGCGGTTTCTTCAGCTTTGTACAGATAATTAATCTGAATGCGCGTCCAGTCGTTCAGGAAGTAATTTAAACCAAAGGTCATAATATTCTGGATGTCGCCTTTGGAATCAGTTGCCAAATTAGGATCGTAGGTTTCATATTTAAAAACAGGCTGCAAATTCCATGGTGTCAAATACATGGCTTGCACCATATAACCGGAACGGTTAATGCTGCCCAACTGAACGACAGGAGTAGAACCACATCCGCCACCGGTTGTATATGATCCGATATCTTCACCATGAAGATATTCGCCCTGGACTAAAAAACTTTTAAATCTGAATTCCGCATCAAACCCAAAACGTTTCTTCTGATCATCCTCAGTGGCAGTTTCATCACTGGGCTTTTGCCTGCCATACAGATAACTTGCTCCAAGGCTTAACATTTTAAAAGGAGTAATCACAATCCTGCCTGAATAATTCTTCCCCCGGTTATTATCGACTACGCCTAAACCTGTTCCGTTTGTAATGGCAAAACTGTATTTTATCAGATTGAAAGTTTCCATCCCAAAAATCGTTAAAGAATCGGACGAACCAAGCATCATCATACCCAGGTCGCGGTTTGGGGCTGTAAGTTCGTCAACAAATACCGAACGGTTGATGGTGTGCAAGGCATTGCATGGCGTATTCAATTCCAGACTTATAGGCGATTTAAACGATCCTACAGAAAACTTAGCCCATGGCCCCAGCCTTTTATAGCTGATAAAAGCATCGAGCAGGAATGGATTTCCGGTAAAAAATGAACTCGTTTCAACAAGTACGTAATAATCGATATCGTAAGGAATGCTGCCTGCCACACCAATGCGTGCCCTGTTGAATTTAAAAGTATTGGTATTGAGTGATTCACCTCCCAAATTTTTCCCTTTAAAATTATAATCAAACTGGGGCTGGATATATCCGATAATTTTGGCTCCATCGCCTGAAGATGCCTCTAGACATCCCTGAGCATACGAACTGAGTTGCAAAAAGGCACAAATGATCAGCGAGAGAATAAATAGTTTTTTCATTGTATTTAAGTTTAATTCAAAAAAAAATCAGGCCGGAGAACCAGAAAGGCTCCAGCCTGATTATGAGAAAAACAATTAATTACCAGTTACAAAAGGAAAGCCTGCAGCTTGTTTAAAAACGGTTTTCTGCCCATTCAGCAAATCATCATAAACCAATGTATTGGCTCCAAATTTAATGCTTTTGGTGTTGTATCCGAGAACATTAAGCCAGGTTGTAACAAAAGCGGAAGTCATGCCCGTATAGCAATAGAGGAGTGTTTCCTTGGATGGGTCGATTCCTTTGATTTCGGCGTTGGCTAAAGTAATCGGGTTAATCCGGACAGCACCATTGTAATGGCCGAAGGAGAGATAATCAGCTTCAGGCCAGAAATTAATGATTGAATAATTGGTCGAATTCCCCAAAACTGTTCCCGGGTCAACCGGAACAAAACCGGCACTCAAAACAGCGGCAATTCTCTCCTTGAGAATTATTGCGCCATCAGTACTGCTTGAATTCAGGGTAGGATAAGAAAACGAACCAGTGGCAGGAGAAGCCGTTGTAACCCAATTGGCATTTCCCTGAGCCTGATTTCCGTTTGCAATAGCTGTGCTCCATAGACCAGAAAACTGACTGTTCCAGCCGGCCATCCCAAACTTTAACACTTTGGCAGTGCTGAATCCCGAAAGACGAAGCGACATACAAGCTACACCAGCAGTCTGACCAGTTGCGCAAACAACCAGGATTGGTTTATCAGTCATGTTTTGTGTAACCTCCAAAAGATTGGCAAGCGATGCATTTACAGCATCTTTAATATGGCCATTTGCAAAATCGGCAGCCGAACGGATATCCACAACATACATCGACGGAATCGAATAGCCTGCTGCCGAATCAACAATACCACCAAGGCGGGTGAGTTTGGCATCAGCAGTCCAGGTTTCAAGCATTTTGGGCAAATCAAGATTATTTGCCACCATATACGTTTGTAAAGCAGTAAAATTGCCGGATGGCAGATTATCATCGGTCTTTTTACAACCCGAGAAAAACAATGCCGGCACAAAAGCCAGGATCAGGAAATACTTCAAAAGTTTGTTCATAATAAAATTTTTATAAAAATTAATAATTCAATTGATTATGTAATAAAAACAATCATGTTTATGACCGGACAAAAGTATTTGTTAAGGAAATAACAAAGCTATATCAGATCTTAAGTTCACTTGGTTGTGATATGACATTCATAAGGTTGGAAACTGATCTGGATCATATTTTTTGACGTAATTGGAATAATGCTAACTTTGCATTTTAAAATTATCTGAATGCTAGATCAGTTTAAGGGCCCGAGTTGTTTCGTCGAAAATCCACATACCTCCTGTTTTGATCTTCTGAATGAAGATGAAAAGCAAATGGTCGAATCGAACCGCCTGGTTGTTACGTTTAAGAAAGGTGAGATTATTGGAAAACAAGGCTCATTTGCTTCACATATTATTTTTTTAAACAAGGGTCTTGTTAAAGTTTACCTTGAAGGCAGTCCCAAGGATCTTATCTTAAAAATCGTTCCATCAAACCATTTGATTGGCCTGCCCTCTATTTATGATGGGAACAATCGTTTCATTTATTCGGTTTCCACGTACTCCGAATCGGTTGTCAGTTTGATCGATATCAGTTTATTCAAACAACTTTTAGGGTCAAATTCGCAGTTTGCTCTAAAAATCATCAACATACTCAATGAAGATACCTCCTTGATCTATGGAAGGTTTTTCTGTCTGACTATGAAGCAATCCCACGGAAGGGTTGCCGATATTTTGCTTTGCCTTGCAAAACGGGTTTACAAAACCGATAGCTTTAATTTAGCGATATCTAGAAGTGATATGGCCGATCTGACGGGACTTTCGAGTGAAAGCATCATCAGGATTTTAAAAGAATTTAAAGACAATGGCCTGATCAGTATTACCGGAAAGGTTTTTGAAATTCTGGATACTCCGCGGCTTGAGAAAATTAGTCAGCTTGGATAATCGTTTAATTCCAGCTGCAAAAGTTTATTCGTTGGAGCCCCGGTTTGATACTATCTCAAAACATTCTTTTTATATAATTCATTCTTCAACTCATCGAAAGTCATCGGCTTGGCGATAATGGTTCCATCCTTCGAAATTAAAAGCATTGTAGGCGTGGCATAAATATCGTATTGCTGAACGATTTCGCCTTGCCACTTTTTAAAATCCGAAATATTTATCCAGTTATAACCGCCAACGGACAGAAACTTTTCGAGTTCTGGCCTGGATTCGTCGAGCGAAACGGCCACAATTTCCAGTTTATCTTTATTGCCGGGAAGGTAAATCTTTTTCAGTTCTGGGATGAGCTTTGTACAGTGCGGACACCAGGTTGCCCAAAACAGCAGCAGGGTATAATCCGATTTTATCCCGGACAATTTCACAAGGTTTCCTTTCAGGTCGGTGGCTGTGAAATCGGGAACCCTGAGTCCGATGGCAAACTTTTTCAGGCTCTCGACCTTATCTTCAAGTTTTGCTTTCCGCTCGTCGTCAACACAGGTTTCTTCGAGATTGATGTTATCGGCAATGTAGGTTATTACCTTGTCGAATCCGTAACTTTCGAAACCACCGATCAGGTAATCCATTGCATAGGCATATACTGCCGGACTTTGCCTGGTTTTATTCATGATCATCTGAACGGCTTTGATAAACTCGATTTCCAGTTGTTCCTTCGACAAGCGGTTATTTTGATAAAATCCCAAATATTGCAGGATTTTATTAGAAATAATATTTGTCCGGAGTAATGCGGTATCGGTAAAATCAGACCGATCAAAAAAATGTGCCTTCATAAACTCAATCCGCGCTTCATTACTCAAACTAATATCAGGTGAAGGGGAACGATCCATTTTGATAATTTTTACAGTGTAAGTGTTCTTATTGGAATTAATTAAACTATCGGTGAAATTAGCGAGTTCGTTATTGAGTCCTGTGTAGGTTTCGACAATCTGTTGATAAAACGGATCGCCCGACGGATATCTCGACAGCAGCGGGTCGAGTAATCCCAGACGATATTCGGATTCGTTCCTGCGGTTCAGATATTCGAAATACAGCTTATTTTCGATAGATCTGGAAAACTTAAGACTATCAATGACAGCATTTGCATAGGTCTCAAACCCGATATCCTCGTAATTATAGATAACATCGATGAACCGGTTTTCACCAAAACGAAGGCGGTACATGCCATTAAGACGACCTTTTGGAAAAACAAATCTGAAGGTACCGTCTTTCGCTACAGCAGTGGAATCGAAAGCAGGCTTTTCGTTACCATAAAAATCGGATACATATACTATTTTAGCATCAATTCCCGTAATACGCCCGCTGAGTGTATGCTGGGCGATAACAAAATAAGGAATTATTAAAAGTATGATAAGAATGAGTTTTTTCATTTTCAAAGTTTTGTCAAAAATATAAATTTTTTATTTTTTCTTACCGGGCAAAAGCTATCAGCATATTAAGCAAGGGCATTACTGGCTTTGCGGAAATTCTAAAACCGCATTGTTCTTTAATTTTATAAAATACGATTTGCCCGGAATTAATGTATTAAGGTTGGAAGAACCCATTTCGGGCCACCAGGTATGAATTCCTGCAGCTTCCTTTATTACCTCAACAGAACCGGGTGGTGTAACCAACATTTCCGATATTAATACAGGATTTTGGGAAATTACGGGAACCAGATGCCAACCCTGGTTGAGGCTGAGTTGCGTATAATTTTCGATAAAGCCGTTAATTTCGAATGTAGTGTTTTGAGCCAGTTTTATTATATATCCCGATTGTGAATCCCAGTGTGATAAAGTGCTGGCCGGGTTGCCGGGTTGATAAAAATTATTGGTTCCATCTTCAATAATGACCACCTGGCTCGGGTTAATTCCAAAAATCGAATTAAAGCTTGAATTTTGAGGAATCAGGTAGGATGAAATACTACTCCAACCGGCAGGAAATTCATAATCCTGGCTTTGAGGTGTACCGGAAATTTTTTCGATTTCCAAATCATCAAAATAAAAACCGTCCTTCCGGGTTGCAGCGTCCGTCTTAATAGTAAATTTTATCAATACAGAATTGCCACAATATGCAGTAAGATCAATACATTCGTTTACCCATTCGCTTTGATTTCCGATATAAACCGGTACTGCAGGCAAACCTTGTACATGCGGAACTTTTGTATATTTTCCGTTTAGATATGTCCAGGTTTGACCCGAATTGGTGGAGGCTTCGCATTTCACATAATCGCAACCTCCATCCATGATCCATTTTGCATTAAAGGTTAGCCAGGCTGAAACAGCACCACCCAGATTTACCGCTGTTTTCATCGATATTGAAGAATTTTCGCTGTTGGTATAGGATGTTGATGGTGAATCGGTGATTGAGGAAGAGGGTGATACATAACTTTCGGCGGTGATATTCCATTTTGCACTTTCCCAACTATCCATCGTCGAACAAGGATCTGAAAACAGGAGTTCGGCGTCGCCAAATGTTTTGGTAATGGTGTCGGTTTTACTGAAATACCCACTCCCGATTTTAAGGACAAATTTTATTTTCTCACCGGGCAAAATGCCTGGTCCCAAAACATATGAAATCGAATCGGTGGCATTTTGATCCAGGCTAAGGCCGGCATAAGTTTTGGCGGGACCAAGGCTCACAAAATGATCACTTAACCCCTGAATGCTCATCGTAAAAGGTGCGTCGGTAAGGCCGGACCGCTTAACCTGATACTTTAAGAACCCGTTGTGCTTGTAAATATTGAAAGGGTTCAGATCGTTTAAAAGAAAGTAAATTCCGGCTAATTTTGCAGCCATAATATTTTGGTGCATATTTTCGATACATTGCGGAATAATCCGTTCCATAATTGGCCAGAAACCATCGGTATCGCCTCCAGATTCTGGAGTCAACGCAAAGCATTTAGGTTTTGAGGTCTGTTCGCCATACATCCAATCATTGGACTCTCCATTAACAAGATAAATAATTGAGACCGGTATTCCCACGCGGAAATTATTTTCAGAAGTCATTAATTTTCCGATCGCCTGAAAGTAAGAATGATCCGGAGATAAAGGACTTGCCGTATATCCCCATGGGTGAAGCAGATAATTTCCATAAGTATGGTAGTTCAGTGCTAGCCTGAATTCGTGTTGATTGCAAAAAGTTTTCATCATCTGCGTTTCGGCTTCTGAAAAGGCGGCAGTTCCATGATAAGTAATACTTGAAGGTACCGATGACGATCCGTAATTATCATAAGCCCACTGATATCCAAAATTCCGGTTTAGATCGACACCATAAGAGCCGTCGCTATTGTTTGTTCTGTTTTTACGCCACAACCCGCCGCCAGAGGGGTTTGTGGTTTGATTGTAAACATATCCATCCGGGTTCATGCAAAGAACAAAATACATTTCGGTGTTATCAACCAGCGTATGGATTTCGGGATCAGTTTCATAATTTTCCAACAGGTAATACATATAAAAAAGGAGTATCTGCATCGAACCCGGTTCCCGCGCATGTGCAAGGCCGGTATAAAGCACTTCGGGTTCATCTTCGTCAGTTCCAGGGTTATCCGAAATCCTGACCCAGTAGAGTGGGTGGCCTTCAACCGTAAGTTGAGAGCTAATGGTTTGTTTTTGTGTGATCAGATTGGGATAGGTGGCAGCCATAACATCCAGATTCTGCAATATCTCATCATAGGTACAAAAACCTCCCATCGAACCTAATGAAAAACCTTCCGGGACAGGATAACTTTTTAAAGTCTTGAATTGCTTTGTAATTTCTTTTGGGTCTTTACCCAGGTTCCTTTCGGAATAAAACTTTTCCAAATCATCAATTAAAACTTCATAACTTATGCCTGCTTTGGAAAGCAACTGCAATTCAAACGCCTGAATTTCAAGAACTATCCAATTGTCATCCGTGATGTTTTCGACAGGTATCCCAAACTTCGAGATACTTTTTAAAACCTCCGGACTGTATTGAACCTGAACACGTTTATAGGTTTGATCCTGTGAATATCCCACCAAAAAAATGGCGCAAAGGAAAATACTTAACAAGATTATTCTTATCATTAGATATTTTGCTGGACAACATTCTTTTACAAAACTAAACTTTTTAAGCCTGGTTTAAAAATTCTACATACAAAATATCTCAGGACAAATAATCTATGAATTTTTCACATCGATAAGCTTTGCAAGAATACTGATGGCGATTTCCTCCGGCGTTTGCGCATTAAATTTAATTCCAATGGGCATATCAATTTTCTCAATCTCAGCCTCAGTGAGTAAACCGCTGCGCAAATAATTTTGCTTAGCCGTCGAAACTTTAAGTTTACTCCCGATCATTCCGAGATACCAATGCGGTTTTTTTGCGCAAATTCCGGTAACCTGTTCATCGAATTCATGCTTTGGGGTGGTGACAACAATAAAGGTTTTGTCGTTAAAAGTAGCCTCTTTAGCAGCATCCACATAGTCTTTCACGATGATTTCGTAACCCAAATCCTTTAGTTTTTCAACGATTGACGGCCTGTTGTCGATAAAGGTGATGCTAAAGTCGAATGATTTCGCAAATTGTGCAAGCGCTGCACCTACATGGCCAGCTCCAAAAATGACCAGGCGGTTTGCTAGCTTTATAGGTTCGATGTAAACTTCCATCATTCCGCCACAATGCATCTGGGCATCTGCTTCGAGGTTGAGCCGGATTTTTTTTGGAATCGTCTGACCAATGACTGCCATCGCTTCGGTTATCATTTTGAGCTCAACACTTCCGCCTCCAATCGTCCCGAAAGTATCCCCGTTTTCGGTTACAAGCATTTTTGATCCAGCTTTACGGGGTGTCGATCCGGAAGTTTCGACCACAATACAAAGTGCGGCATTTTTCCCCGAACGTTTTATTTCTTCTATTTTTGCAAAAATTTCTTCCATTTTTGGTTTGATTTTCATGAATATCAGGACTAACAAAATTAGTGATATCAGGCAATATTACCTTAAAGAGTTGTCAGAAATCTATCAACCCCAGGAATCGGCTGTCTTTCTGGATATGCTTTTTGAAGAATTCCTCGGTTTATCGAGAACCGGGCGGGTTCTAAATCCTGATAAAAGAGCAACGGAGTCAGAAATCCTAAAGATTCATTTTGCTGTAAAAGATTTAAAAAGACAACGACCTATCCAGTACATCCTAAAAAAAACTGATTTTTATGGATTGCCTTTTTTTGTTGACGAAAACGTTTTAATCCCCAGGCCGGAAACAGAAGAATTGGTTGAATGGATCATTAGGGAAACAGCCGGGGCAGAACCATCAATAAATATTTTAGACATTGGAACAGGCAGCGGTTGTATTGCGGTTTCATTAAAGTTAAATTTGACTTCAACTGATGTTTGGGCAATGGATATTTCACAGGAAGTGTTGGCCGTTGCCAAAAAAAATGCACTTTCAAACCATGCAGAAATTCATCTTTTAAAACATGATATTTTTAGTAATTCCTTGCCTCAGAATATCCCACAATTCGACCTGATTGTGAGCAATCCGCCTTATGTACGAAACTCCGAAAAACAGCAGATGCAAAAAAATGTACTTAATTATGAGCCTGCCCTGGCTCTTTTTGTCCCAGATGAGGATCCCTTGAAATTTTACCTGGCAATTTCCGAATTTTCATTGAATCATTTGAAACCGGGGGGATCGCTGTATTTGGAAATTAATGAAGCCATTGCCACAGAAACCGCTCATTTACTCGAATCTGTCCGGTTTTCGGAAATCGTTATCAAAAAAGATATTCATGACCGCGACCGGATGATAAAAGCTGTAAACCGGTAAATTATTCTTTGTCAGCAAACTAAATCCGGAAAAAAATTCCCAAGTAAATCAAGGGTTTCTTCATGAATTCCAGGTACTTTCGTTTCGCTTGGACCTGTAACATTAAGAAACTTAACATTTTCATTTTCAATCCATTGATTTACTATCCGGTAATTACGATTATTGGAGATTTTCCATATAAAAACAGGTCTCTGGTTATCGATTGCCACATCAAAAGCAAGTTGTGTGAGGTCATCCAAATCTTCATGTACAATAATTAAAAGGCCTTCGCTATCAAGAACATTCTGAAGGGTCCGGTTTATGAAATCTTCCGAAAAAACTTCATGCAATGGATACCTGTAAGGGATAAAACCATCGTCGGCTACCCTTCCCATAGCACACCAACCCGAACAATCCAGCTCGTTACACAGGGCAAAGTCGAGTGCTGCCCTCTCAACGCCGGATTGCCCACCACTTACAATGCTGAGTTTATTTTTTCTGGAGTTCAACTGTAAAGTCCCTTTGCGATTTCATTAAATTGATCGAATACAAAAGTAAATTTTTAGTCTCAGCCAAAATATCCAGATACAACAAACTTCGGCGGGTTTGTATTTCGCGCTCCTTAATGCGCTTGATCTGGTTTTTCCTGAGTTCGCCAATCATAGTCAACAGGTCCTGCTGTTTGGTGATGATCTGGTTCAGTTCGCCGAAATTTCGTTTTTCAATTTTCTCGATCATCTCATTAAAAAGTTCTTTAATACCATCATTTAACACTGATAGTTCTTTTTTCTGTTCTGGACCCAGACCTTCGTGGTTGTTGTCGATATGCTCAAAACCAGGCGTTACCATAAAATTCAGGCAGTGCGCAATTTCGCGCATATAATCAACACTTTGTACATAATAATGCCCCGTATCGATTTGATCAGCCTGCAGGCTGATTACAGTTTCGTTGACGTTGTCTTTGAGTTTCTTTATTTTCTTATTATATTTCCTGACATCTTTCTTAAGTTCGTTCAACAACCCACGATCTTCCTCTGACAGACCTTTAACCAAATCTTCATAAAACCCGGGTACCTTGCTCAATGTTTTTATTGCATGATTCTGGCATTTTTCGAAAACATGCGATCCACCTACAATCTCTGATATCATCTCATTCTCATTCTCTTCTTCCCGTTTCTCATTTTCTCTTGATTGATGTAAGATATGTGTGCGATAAAAGAAATAAATGGCAAGGATTAACATAACGACTACGGCATAAATATGTCCCCAATAAAGAATGCAGGCAACGATAAAGGCTACAGTAAATGCAATCAGGGCTGTTAAAAACCAGCCTCCTATCACAAGGAACACGCCCTGAATCCTGTAAACTGCACTATCACGTCCCCATGCTCTGTCGGACAATGAAGTCCCCATGGCAACCATAAAAGTAACATAAGTTGTCGAAAGCGGCAGTTTTAAAGATGTCCCGCCTGCAATAAGGATACTGGCAACTACCAGGTTAACTGATGCCCTGATGACGTCAAATGCTGGAGCATCTTTTCCTTTCAGTTTTTTCTTTTCGGCCTTTGGTACCTCAAAACGCTTATTAACCATCTTAACAACCGAATCAGGCAACCAGCGGGTAACTGACCGGTTCATCGAAAGTGAGGATCTCACCAGAGAGCGCGAAAGTAAGGATGCTCCAAAACGCTCATCAACTTTACCTTGTCTGCTCAGATCGACCGTGGTAGCAATTACGTTGTGTGCCTTTTTAGAAAACCAAAGTGTACCAACCATCACCAAACCGGCTAAAAGTAAGAAAATCCAGTTTGGTTTTAAATCAGCATTCAAACCGTCCATAAGTAATAAATCCGGATTTTGTCCGGGCAGGGCATGAAAAATCTGATAAGACTCCAGACCTGCTATCGGTACACCTATAAAATTCACCAGATCGTTGCCGGCAAAAGCAAATGCAAGGGCGAAGGTTCCGGATAAAACTATTATTTTTGGGATATTGACCTTGAATAACCAGTTAAAGATTTGTAAAATAACAGTACTCCCAATAAAAGCATATAAAACAATTTGCCATGGGTTTTCGGAAATCCATTCCTTCCAGTCGGAAGGCAGGATAGTCGCACCTTTAACACCTTTAATCAACATAAAAAATGTTATTGATGTAATAGCCATCCCACCCCAAACGGAACCAAAATATTTAAGCGTTTTTTGATATTGAAAACTAAATATTAATCTCGAAATATATTGTACGATTACACCAAAGGTAAAAGCAATGATGACCGATAGCAAAATCGCCGAAACTACGGCCAGTGCTTTTTCGGAGTTAATATATTTCCCAATGTCGAGCAATGTTTCATTTGGTTGATGATAAATTTTGATAATCGAGACTGCAACGGCTGCACCGAGAAGATCAAAGATAATTGAAACGGTGGTACTGGTTGGCAATCCCATAGTATTAAAAGCATCCAGCAAAATAATATCGGAAATCATCACTGCCAGAAAAATATACATCACTTCCGAAAAATAAAACTGATCCGGATGAAACATCCCTTTCCTGGCAACTTCCATCATACCACCCGAAAAGGTAGCACCCAAGGCAACTCCGATACTGGCAATGATTAAAATTATCTTCATGGGTGCAATTTTAGATCCTATAGCTGAGTTTAAAAAATTCACCGCATCATTGGCTACCCCGACAACAAGATCGGATGCCGCCAGCAAAATAAGTACTACAATTATGATTAAATAGATGTCCATAATATTTTTTTAAATCTTATACTTTTTCATTTTTTTTGTTTGAGGCATGCAAGTTTCAACCATCAAGTGGCTAATGTTGAAGACAAGGTCGGCAACTTTTCCTGCAAACCCGTGTAAATCGTTAAAAAAGATGCCTGTCTGATAAGGAATGTTTTCTTTTTTGATTTTATCGAGAAACGCCTCTCGTAAATTATTGTGCATTTTAGTGATTTCGCTCTCAATAGCTTTGACAGCTTCGATCTGTATATCACGATAATCGATCTTAAGATTTGAATTCATTAATTCGATAGATTTTTCAATCAATTTAAATTCCTTGTCCAGGCTGTTTCGCATATCCTGCGAAAACCAGGCCTTTGCTTCGTTTTTTCTATCGATTGTCAAGGCCATCTGGTAGCAAATTTCAGTAATATTTTTTATATTATTACTAATTTTAAGCATTGTACTGATATTGCAGGTTTCGAGCTCACTCAGTTCATCCTGTGAAATCTTTGTAATGTAGCTTGATACATCAAGTTCCTTCCGGCTGATATTTTTAACAAATTCATTAATCAGGCTTAGCTTTTTCGTAAATTTCCGTTCATTCTTCTCAATCAGCAGTCCGGGGACCAGTTTAAACAACGAAGCAGACAGCTTACCTAAATTGGCAATTTCCCTGCTTGCCTGTACGACAGATAGTTCCGAGGTCGACAGGATTCCACTATCGATGTAGCTCAACCTGAATTCTTCAACTGAGCCATCGTCATTTTTAATAATCCTGTTGCAAAGCTTTTCAAATGGATTTAATAAGGCAGTAAAAAGAAAAGCATTCACAATATTAAAAGATGAATGAAAAATGGATATTCCTAACGGGATAACATTAGCCTCCATGGCACCCGTTGATATTTCGATAGAATTGGTCACCGAATGAATAAGACCTGCAAAAAACCTGAAAAACAGCAAAACCCACCAGATACCTATCGCATTGAACAGGAAATGAGCTAATGCCACTCTTTTTGCTGATTTATTGGCCACAATTGCAGCAATATTGGCTGTAACGGTGGTTCCAACATTCTCACCCAGCACCATAGCAAGCGCATAATCCAGCGTAATCCAGCCTTCGGTTGCAAGAATAATGGTAAGAGCAACTGTAGCACTGGACGATTGGAAAATGGCGGTAATGACCAATCCCAAACCCACAAAAAACAAAACATTCAAAAAATTATATCCACTAAAAGAATGGAATTTATGGAAAAATTCCGATGCCTCTTCAATACGCGGTATATTGAGTTTAAAAAAATAAATTCCTAGAAATAATAATACAAAACCCATGATAAAATCGGAACTTGCTTTGTTGTAGGCTTTACCAGAAAAAAACAACGGCAGCGAAATTGCTATTAAGGGAAGCAGGAAAGTATAAATATCGAATGTACTGTTAAAACCAAGTAAACTGATGAGCCAGGCCGTTACCGTAGTTCCAATGTTGGCTCCAAAAATCACACCTAAGGATTCGGTAAAAGAAACCAATCCTGCATTCACAAAACTTACGAGCATGATCGAAGTTGCCGAGGAGGATTGAATTACCCCGGTTACGATAAATCCTGCAAGAATGCCACGAAATGGATTAGAAGTAATTTTTGAAAGCGCATTTCGCATCCTTTTGCCAGCTAATTTCTGAAGCGCTTCACTCATCGTCTTCATTCCGTAAAGGAATAGTCCCATGGCCCCTACCAGGCTTAGAATCTGAATGATGATATTTATAACTTCCATGCTTTTTTTACAAGACCGGCAATTTACCCGAAATAAGCGTGCAAAGAACTACAATTTAAGGATTCATGGAATACCTAAACTGAAAACTTAATAATTATTTAAAATTGCCACTGTTAATAAACATCTAATGAAGGCCGCTTCTCTGAACCTTGTACTTTTTATAGGTTAAATTTCCAGAATTCTACTGATTCAAAATCAAACTTTGGCTTACAAACCAAAAAAAACCCGAAAATCAAAAAGCCGATATCCTGGCCTTCTCTTTAAACAATCTGAACGACTTTTCATTCAAAACAGCGATTTGATCTCAACATACTTTCTTTTTCGCATTTAAGAACTAACAAAATACCCCGGGTAATAATATCCGGGGCATTGGTATATCTGGCAGCAATCAAAGGATTCGGATCAGTTTTGTATGTGACAGAGATCCGTTTGTTTTCAGCATCAGTGTGTAAACACCCGCTGGAACAGGATTTCCTGAATCATCACTACCATTCCATACGATATGGTTATCACCTTCAAATCCCTCACCATTGAAGAGATGAGAAACCACTTTCCTGTTAATATTAAAAATTGTCAGGCTTACCCTGGAATTATTTTGCAATACAAAACTTATGTTAGCCTGCTTGCTAAATGGATTTGGCGAAACCTTTCCTACAGGCAGGGCATTTTCATTAATTCCAATGCCCGTTTCCACCTGCAGGGTAACAGGTATTTCCAGCGTTCCCACATCAGGATCACAACTATTAAGGTGCAATGTAGAATTCAAAATTGTACCGCTTTGTAATCCCATTCCATTAAATTGAGCCTGTACTTCAATATTTTCACCCGGATTGAGGAATCCGTAATTTGGTGTGGTTTTCATCCATGATGGACAAATATCAACAGCAAATAATACATCGGAAGGCGTTGCACTATTTGTCACTGCACCTAAAACATATTTGCCCAGTACGAGTGTGCTGGAAAAGAATGACCCGCCAGCTTTTTGGGTAGTTAAACCACCAAATAAAGGCACATCAATCACTACACCGGTAAGCTGGCCATCACAAATACTGTACTGATAAAAAGTAGTGCTGGCACTCCCTGAGCGATCGTAAAGCCACAAGCAATCATGTATCGGGTCGTAATCGATGTCGGCTACCGTTGTGCTGAGCCCCACAGGTTTTGGAAGCGACCCAAGAAAGTTTCCGTCAACATCAAAAATTACAAAATCGGTATCGTAATCACGGGCGACAAATCCACCCAGCATAGGAACATATGTAAGCCCACGAATACAAGCCAGTCCGAACCTGTCTTCAAAAAGCAGCGTGATGCTTCCATCAGCGGGATTTATCCTGTGAAAACCCACATTACTTCCACCGTAGAGGTAACCATCGGTGTGGTAATAAATTCCTCTCAGACCCCACACGTCAATATTCTGATCGTATGTTTCCAGCAAGTTACCCTCCCTGTCGAATTTACACAGATAATGGTTCAATCCTGCAGTTGCACCTGTACAGACTACCCACAGATTTTCGCCATCGAATTCGCAGCCAAAAAATCCACATCCTGCAAGTACCTGGCTGTAAAGATTATCCATTTGCAGGATCACACCACCGTATTCCGATTCGAAATTGATAGCCGTGTGCCATTCGAGTGGTCCAGAACCCGAATTTGAAATATAAAAGCTTGAAGAATTATAACTATCGGGGGCTACACCGCCATTGATTGAGGTGATATCTGCCTGGATAACCGGGGCAGTCAGTCCGATTTCGAGAGTCATTGGCTCCGTAATCTCTACATTATCTGCGTGGTACAGGTTGTACGCATTAGCCTGCACTTCAACAGTGTAGGTGCCGGCAACGAATCCCGTGATTTCAAAGGTTCCCTGTGTATTTGAGGTAACCTGAAAATCTGCCATTTCCCCATCGAATGTTACCAAAGCACCTGAAACGGGTGTACCAAGGGTAAAGTTGGTTATTTGGCCATTAATATCAATGTATTCCGGACTCATAACTTCAAGTATATGAGCACTAGCCGAGTATGTAGAAGCACAAAAATAATAGCTACCGTTTTTCTGGAAAATTTCTGTAAATGAAGTGGGATAGGTAACAGGGAAATTGTTCATAGCATATTGCCAGCTTTCTCCACCGGTAACTGTATAATATACAGCTTTAGCAGCTGTGGATCCACCAACATAAATCACATTATCGTTGTCAGGATGAACGGCAAGGCAGAATAATGGTTCCCATGTTGCAGTACGAAGGTTCAGATCAGTCCAGGTACCTCCTCCATCGAATGATTTATAGGCTGTGAAGTAAGTCTCATAGGAACCGGCGAGCCCAAATACTACATCTGGATTATTCCTTTCGGTAACAATCCATGTAGCCCTTTTAAGACCGGCCGGAAGCCCTTCGTTTATGTCAAACCAGTTGTTACCACCATCCATCGACTTAACAAACCCTCCTGTACCATCCTGTGAAGTCAAAGCCGCATATGCTATCGTATTAGTCAGGGTTGACGGGATACAAGCCTGTTGAAATGAGTCGTTGTCGAGCTGACTAATATAAACGTTAACCCAACTATCGCCCGCGTTAACTGATTGATACAAAACTCCTTTCCATCCATTATTACCAAAATTATTTCCCGCAATAATGATTAAATCAGGGTTTGCTTCGCAAATTTCGACATCCCAGATTTCTGTTTCAAACACGGGACCAATATTGGGACCTTTGTTTATCCAGGTTGTTCCACCATCGGTTGATTTATAGAGACCTTCCTGTGCTACCGTTGAGGGGCCGTTGGACCAGGCATACATAATTCCGTCAGGATCAATGGCCACTGCTGAGTAACGGGTAGCGGGCAAACCGGCGGCCAGAATCCAGCTACTCCCTCCATCGTTGGTAAAATAGCAACCTCCCGAGTTCTGTGCTTCAAAAGCGACTATTATTTGTTGTGTATTTAATGGGTTAAAGTCGATATCATTAAGTATCATGGCGCCAATCCCGGTGGTTGAAGATTGCCAGGAAGAGCCATAATCAGCTGATACAAAGACAGCCATACTTAAAAAACCTCCTAAAAGTTCCTGAGCATTATCAGGATTAAATACAAGACGCCTGCAGGCGAAGTTATCAGCACCCGTAGTCGAGTAACTCCAGGTTACGCCTGCATCGAGGCTTTTATACACACCATCACCTTCAGTTCCGGCAAATAAATGGTCAGCGTTGGCTGGTGATATTACAATCTCATTTACAGCTTTCACCGGGAAGGACGATGAAATATTTGTCCAGTTCTGTCCGGCATTTGAAGTTTTATAAATACCAAAATTCTGACTTCCAAATAACTGACCTCCGGCCACATATGCCACTCCGTTGTGTGCTGACACGGCATTCATTACCCAGGTGGTGTTTAATCCTGCCGAACGGTTAACCCAGCTTGCACCTCCATCGGTACTCACTAACACTGCCGAACCGCCCAAACCACCGGACGCAACAGCATAAATGGTATTTGTATTTGTCGGATCAATACTTAAATCAACCACCGGAAGTGCTGGATCGAGGGCATCGGTGTTCAGGATATCCCAACTTAGGCCTCCGTCGGTACTCTTATAAATAACTTCGCTTTTGATACTGCCAAATGGAACACTGGCCCCAAACAAGATAACATCAGGGTTTGATGGATTGTATTTGATATCCATAATGTAAGCAGGTTGCCCTGCCGAATTTGGTGGCAAATTCATGGTATTCCAGGTTTGGCCATAATCGTAAGAAGCAGCAAATTTCCCGGCAAGTGCTACCCCACCGGCTAATATCTTCCCGCCGGGAAATGCACAAAATTCATCCACAGAACTTGAGATCGTTGCTAATGAATTTAATACTGACCAATTTGCACCTCCATCAAAAGAGATGAACGGAGCACCGGCCGCTGCAAAAACAATCGATGCATTGTCCGGACAAATGGCAATGTCCATCACATCGCCTCCAAAAGGACCGATACCTTCCCACGAACCCCGGCCATCCTGAACTTTTTGCGAAATGCCCTCAGTTGCATTAGCCGTAATTTGATTCATCATCCTACCATACTCATCAACAAATTCATTTCCTGAATTTTGGCGCAATTGTTTGTACGACTGTTGTGCATGCAAAGGCATGGTTAGCGCAAGACTTAATATTGTTACGACGGAAAATCTCATGAGGCTGAGCAGTCGTTTTTGCGAAATTAATAGTATTGATTTCATCATTTTAGTTGGATTTTGGTTAAAATAATATTGCCATGTTGCTTTGACGGCACCAAATATAAGGATTTAGGCGATTACTATTTGTTTTTTATTGTGACGAATTTGAAGATTCCAAAAGACTGGAAAAAATCAAAAAAAAAGAATAAATTTATCGAAAAGCTGAAAATAGAAAAGGCTTCATGTGGTCGGCACGACCCGGCATGAAGCCCTATTTATTAGCAGTTCATAGTTTATTTAAAATATTCTTCAATCACAATCCTTTTCTGTTTCATCATTACTTTAAAAGAGTTTGATTTACTCATCAGATCGCTAAAATTCTTTGGCAATACCTGCCACCGGAGCCCATATTTGTCTGCGCACCAACCACATTGTGATTCCTCACCTTCCCGGGTAAAATAATTCCAATATTTATCAATTTCATTTTGGCCTTCACAATTAATTGTAAACGAAATCGCGTCATTAAACAGATGATGTTCATTCGCTGTACTCATCAAAGAAATTATTTGTCCAAAAATATGCACCTCGCAGATTTCTGTATTTCCACTAAGTGTCTCCCCAAGAGGTATGATTTGTCCAGCTTGAAAATCATTGCCAAAAATGTTTTTATAATACTCTATAACTTTTGAAATATCGCCTCCATCTGTCCTAAACCAAAGGCCAGGAACGATTTTGTGTTGGATCATATGTTTTTTCATTTAAAAATTATTTAGATTATGTTGGTTTTAAAATGACCGCTGACTCAGGATTAATAGCACCGTTCACCAAAAATAGCACTGCCTATCCGTACAATGGTGGTGCCTTCCTCAATAGCTACCTGATAATCTCCTGTCATCCCCATTGAGATCTCTTTAAACCGTGAATCAAATCCGAAATACCTCTTCTTTAAATCATTAAAAATGTCCCTCAAATGACCGAATTCATGGTGAATCTGATCGCTGTCATCGGTAAAAGAAGCCATTCCCATCACTCCGCAGATACATATGTTTTTCAAGCCACCAAATTCTGGCGAACCAAGGATTTCATTTGCCCCGGCAATATCAAGACCAAATTTGGTTTCCTCACCGGCAATATGAAACTCAAGCAAACAATTGATGACTCTCCCCATTTTAGCAGCTTGCCTGTTGATTTCCTCTAAAAGTTTAAGGCTATCCACTGCCTCGATCATATTAATAAAAGGCGCCAGATATTTAACCTTGTTGGTCTGCAAATGGCCAATAAAATGCCATTCGATATCCTCCGGCAAAAGAGGTTGCTTATTGATGATTTCCTGGGCTTTGTTTTCCCCAAAAAGCCGCTGACCGGTTTCATAGGCCTCCATCAGGTCGCTGACAGGTCTGGTTTTTGACACCGCAACCAATTTTACATGTGCCGGGATTTCATTTCTGATCTTATTAATATTCTCCCTAATTCCCATACTCGTCTGATTTTAATACAAAAATACGGGTTTTTATTTCTTCCGGCCTGGCATAATCCCGATAAAAAATTGTGCTCCCTAAAATGCATCCGGATAATGCCAGGGATTGTTAACTTTACGGTCCAAAAGGAAGTCCGATGTACAAAGAAAACAAGCAAAACTTTTCATTCCAAAAGCGAATTTTAAGTTTCAAATACGCCATCAGAGGAATTTTTATTCTTTTAAAAAAGGAGCATAATGCGTGGCTTCATTCGATCGCGACAGTAATTGTTTTGTCGGCAGGTTTATATTTTAAGATTACTGCAAGCGAATGGATCGCTATTGTAATTATCATTGGCATTGTATTTACAACCGAGGCTTTCAATACTGCGATAGAACTTTTAGTGGATAAAATTTCACCGGATTTTGATGAAACTGCCGGGAAAATTAAAGATCTGTCGGCCGCTGCCGTTCTATTGTCGGCTATTGGAGCTGCCATTGCCGGAATCATTATTTTTGTTCCTTATCTGTTTAACCTAAAATAAAGCTTAGTGAACTTTCCGAATAACAAGCTCTACAATAAATCCTTATCCTTATGATGATTATTGCTGAAAGCGGCTCTACAAAGACCGATTGGGTCGTCCTGAAAGATGGCCGTCGGGAACAAACGATTTCTACCCCGGGCTTCAATCCAAATTATTTTAGTCCTGAAGTACTTCTGGATAGTGTAAAAGAAGTTTGCAAAGGTATTTCCGCATCTGAAGTTAAAAGGGTATTTTTTTATGGGTCCGGATGTTCTTCGGTTAATTCTCAAAAAATTGTTATCGATGTGATTTTGTTAAAATTCCCACAAGCCATTATTGAGGTTTATCACGACCTGTTTGGAGCAGCCCGTGCGCTTTTTGGCCATGGCAAAGGCATTGCCTGCATTCTGGGAACAGGATCAAGCAGTTGCCTGTTCGATGATGGAAATATTCCGGAAGTTGTCCCCTCCCTGGGTTACTTATTTGCCGACGAAGGGAGTGGTTTTGAAATTGGCAAAAAGCTTATCAAAGCTGCCTTTAACCGGGAATTCCCTGATCATCTGCAAAAACAATTCGTGGAGGAATTTTCCCTCGTCCTGAGTGGGTTTTTGCCAAAGATTTATGCCGATCCAAAACCAAATTCAGTGATTGCTTCCTTTACTCCATTTGCTGTAAAAAACCGGAATGAAGAGTTTGTTAAAGATTTGGTAAAAAGTACTTTTTATGATTTCTTTTCCGAAAACATAATCAAATACACTCATTATCAGCAATATTCATTAGGGTTTGTCGGCTCGGTTGCTTTTCTTTTTAAAGATGAACTGGAAATTGTGGCCCGGAAGTTTGATCTAAAAATCGGGAAAATCATCAAGAATCCCATCGAAGAATTGGTGAAATTTCATCAGGAATAAGAAGTGTTTTGGGATGTTGAAAACCATTAACATCACATTGTGGGGTTTATTCGATTTTTCCCAACAAAACCCTCCAAATTTGCAGGGTATCTGTCCCAAAAGGTTTGTTAACCTTAACAACAAACATCTCAGCTTTTTTATTTAAGGTCATGATACGACAAGAATCCTGAGAAGGATAGTCCATTATGGTCTGGTAAAACTTCAGTGTACCAGTATAAGCAGATTTCTCAATTTTGCGTAAATGGTTTTCAACTTCAATCGAATCAAAGCGGAAATGAACCGAATCGTTGTCAAAGATAAAATCCGAACTTAACAAAGCTTTAATAGTCAGCGACTTTTCATGATTCATTTTTGATGTCCTGATCTTAAATTGAGTATTCTCTGAGATAAAAAGATCTGCGATCATTTTTCCGGTTTGACTTTTCAGGGTATCATCCATCGATTTGCAGAGGTAAATATTTAAATAGTCAGCAAAATCGGCTAATTTTTCTTTTGCTTTCACCTCGAAAGCCCGCAACGTATTTTTAGACAGGTAATCTGACTCAAATTCATTTATTATACTATCTCTGGTTTTCAACAGTTCAGCTTCCTGTAAACCGCTATCGTCCTGTTGGGAAGAATCGCAGGATTTTGAACAGAAAAGCAAATAAGCCAGAATTGCGCCGAAAACGAATAAGTATTTTCTCATTTCTCCGCCTCCTTTTGTCTGAAACGCATGAGTATTATTTTATCGCCCTGGTATTTTGTATCCAGGATTTCGATGCCTTGTAAACTTTTGGATGGCAAGGTAAGCTTATTGATAAACTCCCATTTATTATAAAGTTCCAGCCCGATTTCGGCCTTATTGTAAACCTGGTAAATCATGGCGCTGTCTGAAATCATCCGGTCCAACTGGGTTCGCCGATTTTGCCAGTCCTTTACGTTCATCGTCGAAAAATAGTGAAGCATTAAAGCGTAATTATCCGGCCGGAGTTTAACCATTTCGCTGGGATTAAACCTGTTGAGAATGCGGAAAATTGTATCGGTGAGATAATATGGCGATTTTACCACAAAACGCACATTGCTTTTATCGGTTTTTAAAAGGAAACTCCCGTCGGGCAGGCATAAATGACTTACCGGCGACTCACCATCAGGCAAGACAATCACTTCAATAATACTGTTTGTGATGGGTGTTTTGGTATCTGCGTCAAAAAAAATAAACCGGTAATCTCTGGTATTGAAAATCTTAAAGGAAATAAAAAAAATCGCCAAAGCCAAAACCACCAGGCCAGGCACAAGGAAGAAATAAAGATTCGGATTTTTCAAAAAAACCGGTGGTGGTTTTGAGGGCACCGAATTTTTAAACCTGAAATCATCCCAGTTGGTAAATTCGGCATACTTGCTCAGCAAGTTAAGCATATCAATACGCGGGAGGGAATTGCTGTGGGTTTTAATGTGGCTATAGAACCATTTTTCGCTGATATTGGCATTTACTTTTAAAAGCAGATCTTCCTGAAAATCGACAATATCCTGTCCTTTCCATTCCCGGATATCAGGATTCACACCCGGAAATGATTTCAGCATCTGCAGTACAATCTTTTGCTTCAGCAATTCGAATATTTCAAATTCCTTTTCCTTCATGAAACAATTTGAAATCAAATTTACCCTTTATAATTTTCCAAATTCATTTTTTACGGCGTTGAGATTAAATTTCCGACTTTCTCATTTTGCCTACTTCTCCCGATATTAAAGCCTGATTCGAATTTTCAAAAATTTTACAAACGATTTACAAGCATATTTCAATCAGTTTTTTGAAACCACTTTTACTTTTGGCCTTGATAAGACAAATATAATTTAATTTCAAAACTTACCAACATGAAAAGGAGCCTTACAAATTTTATAACGTTTGTCCTTACCATTTCAACCTTTGCTTATGGACAAGATACGATTGAATTATCCTTTACTGCCGCTAATAACGGACAGTATATTCAAATGGACAGCATATATATAAAAAATCTAACACAAGGTGATGCTGTAACCATGTATGCTGGTGATACTACACTGGTTTTGATCATTACTGGATTAAATGATCCTTATAAAAAGACAACTAACAATTTTACAATTTTCCAAAACACACCTAATCCTTTTGGAAACCAAACATCCATAGAAATTTATATTCCCAGCAAAGAACAGGTTACATTTGAGGTTTCAAATATACTGGGAGCACGTGTAGCAATGTTGCAAAGCGACCTGAACAGGGGTTTTCATAAATTTATCTTTTGCGGAGGTATGGAGAAATTTTATTTGGTAACATTCTATAATAATAATGGCTTGAGAAAAACCTTGAAGATGATAAATTCAGGCAGATTTGACCAAAATTGCAGGCTGACATATTCCGGACCGGCAGAACATTTACAAAACCAAAAAACAGCCAATTTTTTCACCGGACCCGATTTTACACCGGGGGATGAACTTCTAGTGGTAGGATATTCTGATAGTGTAGAATCCGGTTTCACGGATTCACCCGAATCAAGTCGGCTATACACCTTACAATTTGCACGAAATATTGCTTGTCCCGGATTGGATTCTCTTTTCTATGCTGGTCAATGGTATCATACGATCGAGGTGCTCGGCCAGTGCTGGATGAAAGAAAACCTGAATGTCGGGATAATGATAAATGGGACTCAAACACAGACCAAAAATGGAATCATCGAAAAATACTGCTATGCGAACAATGAAAATTTATGTATGTTGGAAGGTGGTCTTTATTTATGGGATGAAATCATGCAATATGCCAATAACGAGGGAGCACAGGGTATTTGTCCACCCGGTTGGCATATTCCGACAGATCATGAATTTATGGTACTTGAAGGTACTGCAGACAGTTATATTGCAATTGGCTCCCCGGTGTGGAATAGCATCGGATTCAGGGGATTGGACGCCGGAAAAAACCTGAAATCAACTTCAGGCTGGCAAGGGAACGGAAATGGTACGGATTTATACGCCTTTGCTGTACTTCCAACCGGATACTGGTACGCAAATTCGTTTTCCGAACGCACAGTTGATGCAGGACTATGGACCTCCTCTCAAAATATAAGCCTTCAGCCCTACTACCGTGGTATGTCAACATCCGTAAACAAAATTGCCCGAAACGCTTATGATCAACCGCTCGGTACATCGGTAAGATGTCTAAAAGATTTATAAATCCTATCAGAATATTCAAGAGCATTTTTAAGACTGAAAAATAAAGATATTCATTGACATTTAACCTATTTCAAAATTTAAATTTTACAATTATGAAAAAATCAATGTTCCGTATCGTGACGGTGATGCTTTTTCTGGGGTTAAACCTCACAAATTCCTGCACCGTTAACGGCAACAAGCCTGAAAAAAATGTTCAAAAGGCCTTTGAACTACGCATAAATGGTAAAGTTGATGAAGCAAAAACACTTTTGAACGACATACTGGCAAAAGATTCAACAAATGCTATGGCATGGTATGAACTGGCCAGGCTTAAGCATTATATGCTGGTTGGAGGCGGTGAAGTTAAAACCGCTGATATCCTTGCTGCAATTAACAAAGCAGTAATTTACGATCCCGAAAACGTGACCTATGCCTATTACAAAGGCATTGCAAGTTTCATTAATGCATTTATGGCAATGGAAATGGGTCAGGGCGAAGTAAAAAGTAAAATTGCTGAAACTATCATTCAGTTTGAAAATGTTCTTGCATTAAAACCTGATTATCACGAAGCCAGGCTCTATTTAGTTGACATCTACGGCGTACTGCCTCCCGAAATGGGAGGTGATAGTCTAAAAGCTGACGTACATGCCAAAAAACTGGCTTCACTGGACAGCTATTTCGGGGATAAAGCAAAAGCTGTATTGGCACCAGAAGGTACAGATTTGGTAAAATTCTGGGAAAATCAGATTGCTCTGGACCCGCAAAATGCCGACCTCCTGATGGAAGCCGGAAGAGCCTGTCTTTATAAAGACGACACGATGGCAGCTAAAGTTAATTTTGAGAAGGCGATCAAATTCGATCCTTCGAAAAACATACTCATTCTCGACCTCGCCAGGTATCATATTATGAAGGTGATGCAAAACAAAGATTTAGGAGCCATGGAACTTCCAAAGGCAAAATTATTACTGGAAAAGTATCTGAAAAGTTCACCTGAACCGATTATCCCGCTAAAAACCTACACAATGGGATTATTAGCCCGGGTTGAAATGTTTCTTGGAAACCAGGCTGAAGCAGAAAAACTGATGGAGGAAGCAAAAAAGCTGGACCCATATTTTTCAAGGGCATCAGGCGTTCCGACGCTGTTATTGTTTGATCCGCCCGATCAGATTACGCACCATTATTTCTCATTTTTTAGCCCGTTCTAATAGCCTGTAAAGGAATATCAGTAGTTGCAAACCAAACAAACATGCATTATCTTTACAGAGGCATGAAATCAGTAAATAGACCGGTCAAAAAAGTCAATTCTGTGAAGCCTTAGGCAGAACAATCGGAATTGTAACAGTTTTCAACTTACAGGTAATGTAAGGTAAAAATATTTTTTTTAAAAACAGTTGTCCTGAAGAAAAGCAAAAGTCTGGGGTTTCAAGTTAAAAACTAATCGATAAAGGAGAGAATTATTATGTTAGAACATGTACACAAACACATCATTTCAGAATTGGAGCAGAGTGCAAAAACGGATATCATTTTTATCCTGGCTTCAATATTGCTAAACCTCATCACACTTGCAATAAATGCAGGTTCCGCTGAAAAATCGCGGACAGATGACACTATACTCATCGTAATGTTTCTTTTTGTAGCTATGGTTATTCTGATCAACATTGTTGCAATTTTTGGGCTATTAAAAGGAAAACAAACCCGGACTAAACTTATTAACGGGCTGATTTCGATGTATAAAGACCAGAATGTAGCAAAATATTATGATGAAACCCTGCTCAGTAATTACAGCGTGAGATACAACCTATTTATTATGGTAGTGGTTTTTACAGGAATCATTTCAATCATTGTTCCTTTTGTGATGAGATGATCAATTAAGCAGGTATATAAAATAAGAAGGAAAAAAAATGATTACTGAAGTTTTTCATTTCAGGGCGGAGAAACTTGCGTTTATTATTCTTTCATTCTTATTGACAGGATGTAACAGTAACCCTTTCAGCCTGCTCATCGAAAGTAAAACCGCGGGATTTAATGGTAGTTTTGAGACTACACAAAATGGGCTACCGGTAAACTGGTACATTTATAAAACAACCTTTGATAACGGAAATGCGGAACTCGTCATTGATACAATCAATCCATATGATGGAAAACAATCATTAAAATTTGTAATTACAAAATGTTTATCAGTTGGAGGCTGGCATTCACCGGGCATTTTCACCGAAGTTGACTGTGAAAACGGAAGTACTTATCAGGTTTCATTTTGGATTAAAAATCTGGGATGTAAATACACGATAAAAATGGATTGCTGGAAAGGAGGAACGGAAGATGTTAATCATCCTGAAAAATTGATAACAGATAATGACACAATACCGGAGTGGAAAAAGTTTGAATACGAATTCACTTTCGATAACGATCTTAACCGGTTTAGGTTTGAAATGAATATTCTGACTCCGGGTGTATTGTGGATTGATGATGTACGGATAGAGAAAAAATAATACAAATCCCCAAAAAAATGATCTCAATTTTTGGCCCCAAATGTTTGCAAATGAATTGAAGGTAACAGTATAAACTTATTAAAACTTATTGATTATGACTGGTAAAATACTTTATTGGATTCCCAGGATATTAGCAATCCTTGCAATTCTCTTTATGATGATGTTTTCGATGGATTGCTTTGGGGAATATGCTTCGTTGGAAGATAAAATGACCTGTTTCCTGATGCATAATATTCCATCACTGGTATGTATTATTGCATTGGTCATCGCATGGAAATGGGAGATCGCGGGTGGAATTCTTTTCATCCTGGTATTTATTGCATCAGGAATCCTGTTCGGCAGTTTTACTGGAAATTATGCTTCTCTGATAATCATTGGCCCTTTTCTGATGTGTGGAATCTTACTCTTTCTTCACGATTATATGAAGAAAAAACAAATCTGAAACAAAGAATTAAAAGGCTTTTGAACGAATGGTTTTCTCAATTTTTAATCGTTAAGTCTGTTCGTAATGAACCCGATCATTCCCTCGATATCCTCAGGCAGAAACCATCGGATATCTTTATCACGCTTAAACCAGGTAAGTTGCCGCTTGGCATATCGACGGGTGTTGGTTTTTATGTCCCCGACGGCCTCGCTGAGGGTTATCCTTGAATCCAGGAAATTAAATATTTCTTTGTAACCAACGGTATTTAAAGCATTTAATCCTCTGAAATGAGCCAGGCTTGTCACTTCTTCAACCAAACCATTTTCAATCATTTTTTCGGTGCGAAGGCTGATGTTTTCGAAAAGCTCAGCCCGTGGTCGGTTTAGTCCAATTTTTATAATGTCGAAATCCCGTTTCTTAGGGGCATTTTTACGCAGTGAAGTATAGGTTTCTCCGGTGGTAAGACACACTTCAATGGCCCGCATTAGTCGTTTAGGATTTGTCCGGTCAACCTGATCATAATATTCCGGATCGAGTTGTTTCAACTTTTCCAGTAAAAATTCAATTCCTTGTTCCCGTTGCCAGCTTTTGACTTTATCACGCAATGATTCGTCAACCTCGGGCAGGTCATCAATTCCACTGCAAACGGCATCAATGTAAAGTCCTGAGCCCCCCGTCATAATTACGAGCGGCATTGTTTCGAACAAGGCCTTTAGACTGGCCAATACTCCGACCTCAAATTTTGAAACATTGTAATAATCATTCACCGAAAGATGCCCGACAAAGTGATGTCTGGCTGATTTCAACTCATCTGCGGATGGAGCAGCAGTTCCAATTTTTAGCTCTTTGTAAAATTGTCTGGAGTCGGCCGAAATGATTTCGGTATTAAAATGACGTGCAAGAATGATGGAAACTTTTGTTTTACCTATTGCCGTGGGGCCGGCAATAATGAGCAGTGTATTCTTTTTGTGATGCGTTCCGGGTTCCGGCATGCCTGATCAGCAATTAGTAATCGTCGTCGTGTAGGTTATCCTCGTCGATATCTCCGTTGACCATCGCATTAAATTCCTTAAGCAACTCTTCTTTTAATTTATCCGGATTTTTCTCGATCACCAAAGTTTCAACTGTTCTTAATGTTCCTTTGCTTAAGGTTATCCTTGGATAATTAGTCTTCGTGTTTACAGGAGTAATATCGACGAGTTCGATAAAGAATGTCCGCAACTGCAGAAAATCGTATTCATACACAAGCTTCTGATCAACAGTTTTGATAAATGCATCCAATTTAATCTGATCCATCAGGAAAATTGTATGAACCACATCATCCTCACCCAATTCCATGTCCACTTCTCCCGACATGTCGATTAGCGTAATTTCGGTGAGTTTTTCCCATTCATCGTTCGAAAGGTAAAACGAAGCCAATTCTTTTCCGCTGAATTTTAATGACTTAACAATAAATTCATGCAGATCCTTAAAAGTTTGGTCCGATTTTATCTCCAATTCACGGACAAAATCATCCTGACCATCTACCTGAATTCTAAATTTAAATACATCCATTGTCTTCAGTCTTTTAAAATAAAAGTATGGTTATTAAAGCGCCAAAGTTATATGAAAAAATGAATTTCAAAAAAAACCAAATTATTTAATTTTTTTTTTTGGCTCAAGACCCAGCTTACCTGCCTCAGCAATCATGAAAGAATAGGCCTCGCCGAAATTATTGTTTATTGCGCCATCTAGAATTGCTTCCCGTATGGCGGTTTTTATCACACCAATTTCTGGTCCCGGCTTTATTTGGAATGTATTCATGATAATTTCACCTGAAATGGGTGGCTGCCAGTTTCGTAAACGATCTTTCTCGTCAATCTCCACCAGTTTTTGCCTGACTACTTCGAAATTCTGCTTGTAACGCCTGATCTTTTCGGGAATCTTCGACGACATATCTGCTTCACAAAGGCACATAAGATCGTCGATTTCGTTACCGGCTTCGAATAGTAGTCTTCGAACCGCCGAATCGGTAACGGTTTCCTGCGAAAGTGAGATAGGGCGAAGGTGAAGCAATACCAGTTTCTGGACATACTTTAACCGATCACCTGCCGGAAGTTTTAAACGGTGAAAAATGGCAGGAATCATTTTATATCCAACAGTTTCATGGCTATGAAATGTCCAGCCTGTTCCATCGGCCCACCTTTTCGTTGCCGGTTTTCCGATGTCGTGCAAAATGGCTGCCCATCGTAACCACAGGTCGTTTGTTTTCTCAGCAATATTATCGAGTACAATAAGGGTGTGGTAAAAATTATCTTTATGACCCGTTCCTTCTTTGGTTTCGGCGCCCTGTAAATTGGCCATTTCAGGGAAAATGATCTGAAGAAGGCCCGTTTTGAACAACAATTTGAAACCGATTGAAGGCTTTTTTGCCATGATAATTTTATTGAGCTCATCGGTAATCCGCTCAGCCGAAACAATTTTTATCCTTTCAGCGTTTGAAGAGATTGCTTCAAAACTTTTTTCTTCGATAATAAATTCAAGCTGTGTGGCAAACCTGATTCCCCGCATCATACGAAGCGGATCGTCGGAATAAGTAATGTTGGGATCAAGCGGCGTACGGATAATTTTGTTCCTCAAATCCTGAAGCCCATCGAAAGGATCGACCAATTGCCCATACGTTTCCTTTACCAAGCTGATACTTAAAGCGTTAATTGTAAAATCGCGCCTTTTCTGATCATCTTCGAGCGAACCATCCTCTACAACCGGATTCCGCGAATCGGATCGGTAGGATTCCTTCCTCGCACCCACAAATTCGATTTCCCAATCCTGATGATGCAGCATGGCAGTCCCAAAGTTTTTAAAGAAAACAACCTTGGTTTCCTCCCCGATCATTTTTGCAACCTTATGCGCAAGTTCAATACCAGAACCAATTACTACAATATCGATATCCTTCGAAGGTTTCCCAAGCAAAAGGTCACGCACGAAGCCGCCAACCACATAAGCAGCAATATTCATTTCGGAAGCAGCATCCGAAACCAATTTAAAAATTGGGTGAGAAAGGTATTTTTCCACTTGGTAGTCCAGTTATTTTTGGGGTTGCAAACATACAAAATTATCCGTTGCAATTCGGACGATAAGCTATCCTGACAATGAGGATTGTCCTGCCTGAATTTTAGTAAACCAAAAACACAATCCAAATTTTTGCGTTTAATACAAATTCATTTTTAATCCCATCCGATGAAGCGTAATTTTATTTTTCCGATCATTTTTGTTGTTATTGTTTCAACACTAAAAGCCCAGGAAAAAATTCCTCCTTTGAACCAAAAAATCGTCGGTTATGTTAAGACAACTATTGGGAAGAAAGTTGACCGTGGTGAATGCTGGGATCTGGCTCATCAGGCGTTATCCCAAAACCAGGCCATGTGGGACTGGGCTTACGAATATGGTAAACTTATCGACCCAATGAAAGATACCGTTTATCCGGGTGATCTCATTCAATTTGAAAATGTTGAGGTTAAATATAAAAAGGGGAATGGAATATTTACCGAAACAATGGAACATCATACAGCCATTGTTTACCGGATAATCGATCAGGAAAAGAAAATTTTTGAGCTTGCTCATCAGAATACTGAATTTTCAGGTCGCAAAGTCGGGCTTAGCGAATTTAATTTTAACAATGTCACCAAAGGAAAAGTGATGGTTTACCGGCCTGTTCCGCTGGAGTAAAAAAATAATTATTTTTGAGGCAAAGGAAATGGGCACTTGTCATCGGGATAATTCAAATCAACTGTTAAAACGGTAATATGAAGTTAGATTTGAAATTTAGTCTTTTGACTTTGATGAACTCTCACTCTTTTTAAGAATATTAACCTAACAATTAAAAGGTGAACATTAAGCACTGGATCAACGATTTAAAAAGCAGGGAACACAAGCCCCGTTATGGTGCTCTGGATCTGCTAAAATATATTGGTCCGGGCCTGCTGGTGACCGTTGGTTTTATCGATCCGGGAAACTGGGCATCAAACATGGCTGCCGGGTCGGCTTATGGTTACACCTTGCTGTGGATGGTGACACTTTCGACCATCATGCTGATCATTTTACAGCACAATGTTGCGCATTTAGGCATTGCTACCGGATTATGTCTTTCGGAAGCCGCAACTGAATATTTACCCAAGCCGGTTTCCCGCGGAGTACTTTCAACGGCAATCCTGGCGTCAGTTTCAACTTCTCTCGCTGAAATTATGGGAGCCGCAATTGCACTGAACATGCTTTTTGATATTTCTATGAAAATCGGGGCCGTCCTTACCCTGGTATTTGTTTCGATCATGCTTTTCACAAATTCATACCGGATGATCGAAAAGTGGATCATCGGTTTTGTATCGATCATCGGGTTATCCTTTATTTACGAATTAACGCTGGTAGATATCCAATGGAGTGAGGCTACCTATTATTGGCTGGTTCCATCGATACCTCATGGCTCAATGCTCATCGTAATGAGTGTTCTGGGGGCAGTGGTAATGCCACATAACCTTTTCCTGCATTCCGAGATCATTCAGAGCCGGCAATGGAATCTCGAGGACGACAAAGTAATCAGGCGACAGCTGGATTATGAATTTTTCGATACCCTATTTTCGATGATTATCGGTTGGGGTATCAATAGTGCGATGATTCTTCTGGCTGCAACAACTTTTTTTAAATCCGGCAAAGTGGTTGACGAATTGCAACAGGCACAATCCATCCTTCACCCACTGCTGGGCAGTAATGCAGCCATTATTTTTGCTGTAGCTTTATTGTTCGCCGGCATAGCTTCAACCATAACTTCAGGGATGGCAGCCGGATCGATTTTCGCGGGATTTTTTAAAGAGCCTTTTGATATGAAGGATAACCACTCCCGACTTGGAGTGGCCATTTCGCTGATACTTGCAGTAGTAATTATATTTTTTATCAGCAATCCTTTTCAGGGACTAATTTATTCGCAAATGATTTTAAGCGTACAGCTACCGTTTACCGTTTTCCTGCAGATTTATCTTACTTCTTCCAAAAAAGTGATGAAAAAGCATGTTAACAGCAAATTTTTCATCATTGTCCTGCTTATCATCGGAGCCATTGTCACTGTATTAAATGTAATGCTCCTGGTCAGTTTTATGTAACACTGATTTCTAACATTTCCGACCCCGTTCGTTCCTGCACAAAAAAAGAAAAGCTGCCCACTAATTGCCGGACAGCTTCTCAATTCTAACACAATTATAAAATCGTACTATTTTCCCGGACAAACCTTTATCACACTTTCGCTAATGTTTTTGTCGCCGTAATTTTTATCAAAGGCAGCACTAAATTTACCGGCAAGCATTTTTGCCTGTTTATCGTAAGCTGCCTTATCGACCCAGGTATTCTTCGGGATCAACATTTCAGAAGGAACTCCAGGACATGATTTTGGAATATGAATATGGAAAAGTATATCGTATTCATAGTCAACATGATCCAAATCACCATTCAAAGCTGCATTTACCATTCTCCGGGTAAGATTGATGTCCATTCTGCGACCAACGCCATAACCTCCGCCACTCCAACCGGTGTTGATGAGGTAAACCTGTGAATTGAATTTTTCCATTTTCTCACCGAGCATCGATGCATAAATATGCGGATTCAACGGCATAAATGGTTGTCCGAAAAACCTCGAAAAAGTAGCTTGTGGTTCGGTAACACCTGTTTCGGTACCTGCAAGTTTACTTGTGTAACCCATCAGAAACCAGAGCATGGCCTGGTCAGGGTTTAGCTTTGAAACCGGAGGCAATACACCGTATGCATCGGCAGTGAGGAAAAGAATTGTTTTGGGATGCCCGGAAACCGATGAAACCTTTATATTTTTAAGATAAGTAAGCACAAAAGAGGCCCTTGAGTTCGGGGTAAAGCGGTCGTCGTTATAATCGAATTTGCCATCAGGATAAATCATGGCATTTTCAACGATGGAGCCGTGACTCAGATAATAATCTTTATGCATGACAGCATCATAAATATCAGGTTCCTTGGCAGGATTAATGTCGATCATCTTGGCGTAACAGCCATTTTCAAAATTAGCGATTCCATCGTCACTCCAGCCATGCTCGTCATCCCCAAGCAAAGCACGGGTAGGATCGGCCGAGAGTGTAGTTTTGCCCGTACCGGATAATCCGAGAAGTAATGCCGAATCTCCATTGGTACCTTCATTTGCCGAACAATGAAGTGGTAAAATTCCTTCAAAAGGCAAAAGATAGTTCATCACAGTGAAAAGCATTTTTTTAATGCTCCCGCAATAAGCTGATCCAACAATGACACCTATCTTCCGGTCAACATCCATTGCAACGATCATATCGCTGGTTTTTCCATCGGGCATTTTTCTCAATTTACCGTCGTACTTTTCTGAAATCAGTTTATTGTATGGCAGATGTAAAACGGTGTAACCATCATTATAAAAACAGCTTTGGCTGATTTTTTCAGGAATTGGCCTGAACATATTATCTGCAAACACCCCAAAGAGTGCGTGCGATGAAACCACCTGAACAGGCAAAGCATATTTTGTATCGGCACCTACAACCCTGTCGGTGATGTAAACTTTATCTTTTTCTTTTATATACTCGAGCGCTTCTTCAAAAACCATGTCAAAGGTTTCTTCGTCGATGGGTATATTATTTGGGGATGACCAGTCAAAATTAGCTTCACTAACAGCACGTCTTACGAATACGGTATCTTTGGGTGAACGACCAGTCGATTCGGGAGGTGTCCAGGTAGCCAATGCACCGCTTTCCGATACAGTTGCTTCTTTATTTTCGACAGAATGACGGATCATTTCCTGCCTCGAAATATTATCGAAAACATTTTTGTGAGATTTAACAGTTTGTGCAATTCTTTCTTTAAGATTTGGTTTTGAATTCATACAGTTAAAATTTATGATTTTTGATAAAGTAACTTCTAAACGTTTGTTTTATAAATTGTTGTATTTCAAAGCCTGAAATGTTAAAAATTTTTAGGGGTGCAAATATGCCATTTTTTCGGACAATCAGGAATAATATTTAAATAAAATTAACGGTAAATCTCTTGATAATTACTTAAGCGAACTCATTGAAACCAAAAAGTCCATGAAGGTAATCCTGTTTTAATCAATGATTTTCGTAGTGGATTTTCGTTTATCAATTTTTGGGATTGTTTCTATTTCTCAGCATTTCTCAGTGTTTGCTGAATCTCCACGGTTTCCTGTGATAAATCCTGGAACCTGTTTCAACAAAAAAAGCGGCCCGATTAACGGAACCGCTCATTATTTATCCACCTTAAAGCATTAATTACTTTTTCTTCTTCTTATCGGATTTCTTTTTGTCTGATTTTTTCTTATCCGACTTTTTATGATCCTTTTTCTTGTCCTTTTTGTCTTTCTTTCCTTTTTCGGCTTTGCCGGCCAGTTCTTCCTTAACTTCGGCCTGGGCAGCAGCAAGGCGGGCAATCGGAACACGAAAAGGAGAGCAACTTACATAGTTAAAACCGAGTGAATGGCAGAATTCGACGGATGAAGGTTCGCCACCATGTTCGCCACAAATACCGATTTTAAGATTTTTCTTAACGTTTCTGCCTTTTTCGACGGCCATTTTCATTAGCTGACCAACGCCAACCTGGTCCAAAACCTGGAAAGGATCATTTTTGAGAATGCCTTTGTCGAGATAAACTTTCAGGAATTTCCCGGCATCGTCTCTCGAATAGCCAAAGGTCATCTGTGTAAGGTCGTTGGTTCCAAATGAGAAAAACTCGGCCGATTGGGCAATTTCATCAGCAGTGAGGGCAGCACGCGGAACTTCGATCATTGTTCCAACCAAATATTCAATGCTATCGCCTCTTTCTTCGAAAACTCTTTCAACAGTCGCCCGAACGAGGTCTTCCTGCATTTTCAGTTCCTTCAATGTTCCAACCAGTGGAATCATGATTTCAGGTTTGGCAATGATGCCTCTCTTCTTGAGGTCCAAAGCAGCCTCGATGATGGCTCGTGCCTGCATTTCAGAAATTTCAGGATATGTATTTCCCAAACGGCAGCCCCGATGTCCAAGCATCGGGTTAAATTCGGAAAGTTCCTCAATTTTTGCTTTGATAACCTTAACGTCCACACCCATTACTTTTGCCATTTCCTTTTGTCCCTTATCATCGTGGGGAACAAACTCATGCAATGGCGGGTCGAGCAAACGGACGGTTACAGGCAGATCATGCATGGCTTCAAAAATTCCTTCGAAATCAGCACGCTGAATAGGTAACAGCTTTTCGAGAGCCAGTCTTCGGCCTGGTTCATCGGCCGCCAGAATCATTTCGCGCATCGCAATAATGCGGTCGCCTTCGAAAAACATGTGCTCAGTACGGCAAAGTCCGATTCCTTTTGCACCAAAATTACGTGCAACTCTTGCGTCGTGGGGGGTGTCGGCATTGGTTCTTACCAACATCACCGATAAACTGTCAGCCAGTTCCATCACTTCACCAAAATCACCGCTTAATTCAGGATCGATGGTTTTTATCTGACCTTCCATCACATCGCCGGTACTTCCGTTGAGTGAAATCCAGTCGCCTTCTTTAAACAAATTTCCAGAAGCCTCTAAAGTGCGCTCTTTGTAGTCGATTTTAATGCCACCTGCACCCGAAACACAGCATTTTCCCATCCCACGTGCCACAACAGCTGCGTGAGAAGTCATACCACCTCGGGCGGTAAGAATACCCTGTGCAGCATTCATTCCGCCTAAGTCTTCAGGTGAAGTTTCGATACGAACCAAAACCACTTTTTTCCCTTTTTCTGCCCATTCAGCGGCATCATCAGCATGAAAAACGATTTGTCCTGTTGCAGCGCCTGGAGAAGCCGGTAATCCTTTTGCAACAACATTTGAAGCATCGAGTGCGGCTTTTTCGAAAACAGGGTGAAGTAATTCATCCAGTTTATTGGGTTCAACCCTGAGTAAAGCCGTGCGTTTATCAAGTTTTTTTTCACGCAACAAATCCATGGCAATTTTTACCATGGCAGCACCGGTGCGTTTACCGTTCCTGGTTTGTAGTAACCACAATTTACCTTCCTGGATGGTAAATTCGAGGTCCTGCATATCTCTGTAGTGATTTTCGAGATCGTTCTGGATTTTGAAAAGTTTCCGGTAAACTTTAGGCATCGTTTCCTCAAGTGAAGGATAATTATTTCGCCTGTCGTCTTCTGAAATTCCCTGCAACTGTGCCCAACGTAACGAACCTTCTTTGGTAATTTGCTGAGGTGTACGGATTCCGGCAACAACGTCTTCGCCCTGCGCATTGATCAGGTATTCGCCATTGAAAAGGTTTTCTCCGGTAGCGGCATCGCGGGTAAAAGCAACACCAGTAGCTGAATTTTCACCCATATTTCCAAAAACCATCGCCTGAACATTGACGGCAGTTCCCCATTCGGCGGGAATATTATTGAGTTTACGATAAAGGATGGCACGATCGTTCATCCAGCTATCAAATACTGCCATAATAGCTGCCCAGAGCTGATCCCATGGATCGGTTGGAAAATCCTTTCCGGTATTTTTCTTAACAGCCATTTTAAACCTGTTTACCAATTCTTTCAGGTCGTCGGTAGTGAGGTCGGTATCTTTTTCGACCTTTTTTTCAACTTTAAGTTGGTGAATAATCACTTCAAAAGGATCTTCTTCTTCTTTCGATGCCGGTTTCATTCCCATTACTACATCGCCAAACATCTGAACAAAACGGCGGTATGAATCCCATGCAAAACGCTCGTTGCCTGTTTTTACTGCAATCCCCTGAACGGCTTCATCATTCAGGCCAAGATTGAGGACGGTATCCATCATTCCAGGCATCGAAGCGCGGGCACCCGAACGTACCGAAAGCAAACACGGGTCATTTTTGTCGCCAAATTTGGTTCCCATAATTTTCTCGACCTGTTTAACGGCCTTTCGAACATCATCGCCTATAAGTTCAACAACAAAATCAGCTCCCTTTTCATTATAAAGTGTACAAACTTCAGTAGTCACAGTAAAACCCGGAGGAACCGGCACACCAATCAGATTCATTTCGGCCAGATTGGCTCCTTTTCCGCCAAGCAGGTTTTTCATAGCAGCGTTACCTTCGGCTTTGCCATCACCAAACAGGTAAACATGTTTATCTTTATTCTTACTCATAAAAAAAAAATTAAATTGTTTAATAGTTTATATTTTGATTTTCAATAAACTAAATGTAAAATTGGGTGCAAAAGTACAAATTATTAAGATTTACATTCCTTTTTTATTGTTAAGAAATCATCAAATGAAAGAGATTGAAAGGAAAGTATTTTGTGGAAAGTTTGATTTTTTACTCGAAAAAGGTTTCATCTTATGCAAAGGTGAAAACTTATTACCACTATCAGATTACACTAGTTAATTATCCTTCGCTTTGCAACAAACTTGCTGGAGCCTTTGGCGTAAAAGATATTCTCCCACCAGCCCGTAAGATGATTGATTATTAACTTTTTCCGGAGTTTGTAGGTTTTGTAATGTTTCAGATTACCGAGATACGCATTCATTCTGCTTAAAAAGAATGCCTCCACCTCTTTGCTGGGTTTATGGTAGCGGTTAATTGTGTTTTGCTTTTGGATAGCCTGGTAAAAATTGGGTTTGTACGGTGGGAAATGTAGATTCGATGAGGTTTGATGATGAGGCCCAGAAATTTCACGCCTTTTGAAAAATGTTGCAACTAAATCTTGTTGGGGTGTAGTTGAAGGTGTAATACATTGTTTAGGTAACTCCTGATTTTGGAAATGAGGGACTTGAGGTAAAATTTATCGCGGTGAACAATGACAAAATCGTCCACAAAGCGGCCGTAGTATTTTATTCCAAGTTCATTTTTAACAAAGTTGTCGAAATCATTCAGATAAACATTCGAAAATAATTGTGAAGTAAGGTTTCCGATGGGCAGGCCATAGTTTTTAGCGCTGTGAAACAGACTCTTCGATTTCGGCAAACCTTCCCAATCAGCATTTTTGCTTTTCATTCGGAAATCATAAACCGGATCGTTAAAGATCGTTTTTTCGATAACTTGCAACCCCATTTGCAAATTAAACTTAAGTGTATGCTTTTGACGTACCAGTAATTCTTTTACCTTTTTGAAAAGAATGACTTTGTTGATGGCCATAAAATAGCCCTTCACATCAAGCTTAAGGATGTAAGCATCATTACTGTAGTTTTGAGAACAGGAGCGGAAAAATTTGTCAATTCTTTTACTTGCAAAATGAGTCCCTTTTTGCCTGCAGCAACTGAAACGATCGTGGATAAAATAATCTTCAAAAACAGGAGAGATATGGTTAAAAATGTAATGGTGAATAACCCGGTTGCGAAAGTCGGCGGAAAAAATCTCGCGTTTTACTGGTTTGTTTACAATAAAGCAAATACTCGGAAGCGGCATGTAAGTCCCGGCAATAATTTCATCACCCAATTTCAAGAGGTTGCTTTCGTTATTGAATTCAAATTTCAGGGCGTTAATGGTGTTGCGCTTGTTGCGGTGGGCATCGTAGTAAGCCTGAAACAACCTGGTGAGGATTTGATTCCGATCGTAATGTGGAAACAGAGACAATTGTATTTTGTTAATCCGCTACGCGGAATAATAAATATACGGATAATCCTTTTATACAATACCTTAACCGCTATGCGGTATGGTCAGGTTTTCGGAATCTCCATCATTCGCCGAAGGCTATACAGTATTGTAGAAAATTGTGCCCCCCGACATAAATACCTCGTAGAGGTTCAACCCTTGTTTTCATCTGTTTCACCCTCAAAAAAATCAAACAGAAACCTTTCATCGTATTCAATTTCGAAATTCTTTAGAAACTGGATGTACTCATCACTGAATGCAACCTTTTTATGAAGCTGCCCCTGGATTAAAAAGTACTTGTAAACATCCTAAATTTGTGATCTGCCATACGAAAATGCTCCATATCCCTCCTGCCATGAAAATTTTCCGTGGCACAATTTTTCATTATTGATAAAAAGGGATGAACTCCGCTTTATATCATGAACTGTATCAGACAATGAATGCCCCGGATTCCAACCAATAAAAATAGTTGTGTGATTTGATGTTCCGTTCTAGATCATCGATTTATGGTTTATTTTGGTAATAATTCCGCTCATGTATTCGAAAATACGTGTCCGGATGCCTTTGTGTAAATCGGCATCATGGTTTCGTACCGCAAATATCAATTGGATATGAAGCTGTGTAAATGTTCCTGGTTTCATTTGTATGTGAAATTATTTTGTTTTGTTAATCCGCTACGCGGAATAATAAATATACGGATAATCCTTTTATACAATACTTTAACCGCTATGCGGTAGTCCTTTTACACATATTGCAGCAACCGGTTTGTTCTTTACTTTCGCCGCAGGCGATAAGGTATTGTAGAAAATGCCCCGATGTCAAAAGATGCCCCGGAGGGGTTAACCCCTCATAATTTAGATTTGTAAAATCCCAAGAAAAAATTTCGGCCCCACCGGTGGCAGGGCAAATAATCAAATTTTCAAATAGTCTATAAATCCCTCATACAGCGAACCGAAAAACCATAACCCTTATCGTAGCTGAAACGGAATACGTTCGTACCGTAATAGTCCAGGCCCCGGGTCCAGACGTTTGTAGTCGAGCCCTCGGAGGAACTCCAGAAGACGCCGTCGTAGCTTATGTTGTAGAATGCCCCATTGGTGCTGCGGTAACCGCCCGGAAGACCTGTAAATCCGCTTGAATTTGTTGCACCTGTATTGGGAGAATTCCAGTGTGTAGTGCCGGTTTCTTTCATTTTGCCACAGGCAATGCTTTCACCTCCCAAAAAAGTGGTTAAGGATGTCCACTCGGCATCCGTGGGTAAGTGCCATCCGCCAGTTGGCGGACAAATTCCCTGCACGCCGGCGATGGTGGTGTAATTCATCATTTCGTCCCACTGGTAAAGGCCGCCGTACACATCGCACTGGGCATCAGAATTGTTGTAGCAGTATTTATCTAAGGTGGTGTTGTTGGCCTGGTTGCTACTTCCATCAATGCGGGTTCCAACATTCAGGTTCTGCGCCATCCAGCACTGGTTGCCTATTTGTACTGTGTTGTAGGTTTTGCTGTCGCGGGCATCGGTAAACGGGCTGCCGCACTGCCAGGTGTAAAAGGCAACTGTAACTTCATCGTAGGAAGTATCGCATACCGTGGCAATGGCCCATTGTAGGGTGTAGGTAACCTCAGACAATCCGGTAAACAGGGTTGAGGGGTTGGTGGCATCGTCAAAGATTCCACCTTCGCCGGCTAGCACAGTCCATAAGCCGGTTCCGAGGGTGGGAGTGTTGGCAGCAAGGGTGGTGGCAATGGTGTTGTCGGAAAAATTCTGGTCGGCTCCGGCGTTGGCTATTGTGGGTTGCGGGGTGCAGGTTCCGCAGGCTTCAAACCAGTTGTTCAGGTAGTAATAATTTATGCAGTTGGTGGTGGCATTGTGCACTGTGAGGCCATTGTAGGGAGTAAGGGCATCAATTTCGGGCTGGGTGTAACTTTTTACGCCGGTCATAAACGAACCGCCGCCCTGCGAAAGGGTTACCTGGTAATCGGATTCGGCGACGGTTTGCAGCTCGTTGGCAGCATCGTTGTCGTTGTCTGCTACGTTAATGGTTCCTCCTCCCTGCGACAGCGAAACATCGAGGCCGTTTTGCATAAGGGTTTGGAGTTCGTTGTTTGGATCGGCGTCTGCATCGTTCACTTCATCGGTAAAAGAGCTGCCGCCGTTGGAAAGGGTCACGATCTGGCCGTCTTTGCTGATGGTTTGCAACTCGTTGGTTGGGTCGGCATCAGCATCGTCGTTGTTGGCTACATTTTCAGCATAAAGGGCATAGGGGACGGAAAGCAGTTGCGAAATTCCCATCAGTTGAAAATTAAATCCACCCATCGGATCCAACTCCAGCTTCAGGAAATAAACATCTGCACCCCAATTAATATTGGTAAAACTACCCGAGAGAAAAAAATCCGGGTCGCCAATCTGAATGTCGAAAAGCCCCACCGAATTGGTTGTCACACTATTCAACCCGCTGTAAACCATTATTCCGGGAGTGCTGCCCGAAACAATGGAGGTTTTTACTGCAATTATTCGGTTAATGATTGGAAAGCCATCGGTAGTGCGGGCTATTGCCTGATATTTAATGGCTTGCGGGGTTTGGGCCATCGTGGTGAGGCTCAGAATGATTGCTGTGAAAATGAATGTAACTTTTCTCATAATACTTGTAATTTATAGTTTTCAAATATGTTTTTGTAATTAATAATCAATTGTTTCTATTTGTAAAAACTTTTTTTTAATGATCGAAATCATGGTCCAGTGTGAGTAACGTGGCTTCCAAAAAAGAAGCGGTAGCTGAAATGCACAAATCATTCTTTCCCATGTTTCCTGAAGAAACTCGTAATTGCCTTTCGGGAAACCTCCCCTAACTATCAGCATCTATTTCGGCATAACATTGTATAACACTTTCAACATTGATGTCAGCAATTAAAAACTGCTGAAAGAATTGTCCGAGCAAACCTATTCTTTTACTTGCCACCGATTCCTGATAGCAATAGATTTAATTTCGCCCATACTCACAACCGAAATGATGGACAAATTTATAGAGTAGAGGAGCCGGTAACGATTGTTTATTTCAACCAACAAATTACTTCTGCGTAGGTAAATCAAAAGGATACCCGTGTCGAGCAAATAATTCATTTTAAATGGCTTTTAATAATTCATCAAAGGGTACACTCACATCCAATTCACGGGTAACGTTCTCAAAGATTCCAGCATCTACCCCACGATAATTCTGTGCTTTTATCATCTGTTTTACTCTGATATGCTTTTATAATGGCTTAGAAACACCGGTGTTTGTTTGTGTGGAAATTGCAATTTCGTTTAATATTTTCTCAAGCCTGGATAAAGCAACATCATTGTTAATCCTGTCAATTCCTTGCATGGTGTTCATTTTTTTTACTCTAAAACTAACCTGTCCTGAACTGGCCTCAGATTTATCGTAACTTTCAGCCGGCTCAGATGCCAATGTGAAGACTTCCGGGGCTATTTCCTTTATTAAAATATTCAAAAACTCACTCAAAGAAAGTGTTTCTTTAATCAGGCTAAATTTTTCAAGTTCGGCATCCTACATGGTAATGATTAGCTTTTTCATTTTAATAACATTTGGTTTACCCACCCCTGAAAGGGTTTATTACCCTGTAAGGGCTAATGTTTAATCAATAATTATTATCTTAACTCCGGCAAATCCGATATCCTGTAATTTGAGGAAATAAACTCCCTTTGGAAATCCGCCAAGATTAATTTGAAACGGTCTACCTTTTTCAACAAATTGCGGTCGCAAGGTTTTCACCAGGCTACCTCTAAAATCGGTGATGTGGATTTGGGGATTATGAAGGGTTTGGTTGATGCTTACATTGAAAATACCCTGCGACGGGTTGGGATCAGGAGGATTGACAGGCAAACTTCTGGCCTTTGTACATTTTTAAATTTTTTTTCCGGACTAACAATTTGATGTTCAGAAAATATACCCGAACACCAGTCCGGGAAACCGTTTCGATCACAAATGCTTCAGGACGGATTTTGAAATATGCCTTGTTTTAAAAAACCGCTATATTTGCCAACGTTTTTTATTAAAATACATCTTGTATCGCAAACTAAAACATACTGCTTTTTTCTGGTTGTGGATGGCAGCTTTGGCCATCATCTTACACAGCCTGATTCCACACCATCATCACTTCGATTTAAGGGATGAAAACCTGTGTAATCTATCATTTCAGCAGATTCATAATGGTGGGCATGATGCTTCGGAAACCAATGTTGATCATCATTGCACCGAACAGAAACATCACAGCGATTGCAATGGCTGCCATTTTACCGTTGTTTCCACGGATCTCAAAAAAATATTCAAAACAAATTTCTTGGTTTCGGCTGAAACCGAAATTTTCTCCATTTTTCCAGCAGGTATTTCCACAAATGTCATAGTTGTTAATACACTTTTACCGTCATGTCTGTCCGTCAGAGTTCCACAACTGCGGGCTCCTCCTTTAATTTAGCGTTCCCTTTCAGTCTTTTTTCATCCTGAAGGATTCCCTTCGGAAAATTTTCATATTTCAATATTCTATTCCAATACATTATGATAGAACGCATTATTCATTTTTCGATACATAATAAATTTATTATTGGGTTGTTTGTGCTGGCACTGATCGGCTGGGGTACCTATTCCCTGACCAGGTTGCCTGTTGATGCCATACCTGATATTACAAACAACCAGGTACAGATCATCTCGCTTGCCCCATCGCTGGCAGTACAGGAGGTGGAAAGCTTTATTACCGCTCCTGTTGAAGTTGCTGTAGCCAACATCCCCGATATCATCGAGCTTCGCTCCATTTCGCGCTTAGGTTTATCGGTAATTACGGTTGTATTTAACGACGATGTTGATGTTTATTGGGCAAGGCAACAATTGGGTGAACGCATCAAGGAAGCCGAAGATGTGATCCCTGCCAGGCTCGCAAAGATTGAACTTGCTCCCATTTCTTCCGGTCTGGGAGAAATTTACCAATATCGGCTTGCCGTTGAAAAAGGTTTCGAAAAAAAATACAATACCATGGAATTACGAACCATCCAGGACTGGGTTGTAAGGCGTGAAATGCTTGGCACGCCAGGCGTAGCCGATATAAACAGTTATGGTGGGTTTGTAAAACAATACGAAATAGCCGTAAACCCGGAAAGGCTCAGAGGAATGAACCTGACGCTTACAGATATTTTTCGGGCCCTCGAACGGAACAACGAAAATACAGGAAGTGCTTATATCGATAAGAAGCCAACGGCTTATTTTATCCGTGGCATCGGTTTAGTTAAAACCATTGAGGACATCGAAAAGATTGTAGTTAAGAACAATACAGCTGGAATCCCGGTTCTAATCCGGGATGTGGCAACCGTCCAATACGGAAATGCAACACGTTACGGGGCATTTGTGGTAGATACTTCCGAAGCTGTCGGCGGTGTTGTTATGATGCTGAAAGGGTCGAACGCACATGAAGTAATCGATAATGTTGAAAGCCGGATCCAATCGATACAAAAGTCGTTGCCAGTTGGAGTCAGCATTGAACCGTTCCTGAAACGATCAGAACTTGTGGGACGTGCCATTGGCACAGTATCAAAAAACCTGATTGAGGGTGCCTTAATCGTTGTGTTTATTCTCGTGCTTCTTTTGGGCAACCTGCGTGCCGGGTTAATTGTGGCTTCAGTCGTACCACTGGCGATGCTTTTTGCACTTTCGATGATGAATCTCTTCGGGGTATCCGGAAACCTGATGAGCCTTGGGGCTATCGACTTCGGCCTGATTGTGGACGGTGCGGTGATCATTGTTGAAAGCGTGGTACATCGTTTATTTATGAGCAAGCATCATCATCCGGGTGTCAAAAAACTTTCGCAGCAACAAATGGACGAAAATGTATATGAATCGGCCAGGCGAATGATGAGTTCAGCCACTTTCGGTCAAATCATTATCCTAATCGTTTACCTGCCCATTATGGCATTGGTCGGCATCGAAGGAAAAATGTTCCGCCCAATGGCCCAGGTGGTAACTTTTGCTTTATTAGGAGCATCAATTCTGTCGCTGACTTATGTTCCCATGATATCTGCATTGTTCCTGAGTAAAAAAACCGAACGTAAACGCAATTTTTCCGACCATCTTATCAATGGTTTTCACAATGCATTTAATCCCGTTATTGCTTTTGCTCTTCGCCGAAAGGTATTGGTATCGGTTTCGGCCATTGTGCTGTTCCTTTTTAGCCTGTTTCTGTTCAGCCGCCTCGGAGGAGAATTTATCCCCCAACTCGAAGAAGGCGACCTTGCAGCCGGCGTGATGACTTTGCAAGGTGGCTCTCTCAGCCATACCGTAGATATGGTTATAAAAGCCAACAAAATTTTGCTCGACAATTTCCCTGAAGTAAAACATACGGTCTGTAAAATTGGGGCGGGTGAGATTCCAACCGATCCTACACCTATGGAAACAGGCGATTATATTATTACCCTCAAAGATAAAAGCGAGTGGACATCAGCCAAAACCCGTGAGGAACTGGTGGCAAAAATGGAAGAAAAACTGGTATTACTGGCCGGTGTCAAATTCGAGTTCCAGCAACCCATCCAGATGCGGTTTAACGAGTTTATGTCGGGTTCAAAACAGGATATTGCGGTAAAAATATTCGGTGACGACCTGAACACCCTGGCTGAAAAGGCATCTGAAGTCGAAAAAATTATTCAGAACATCGAAGGTGTTGAAGATATTAATGTCGAAAAAGTTACCGGGCTGGCACAGGTGCAGGTTGATTACAACCGTGATCGCCTGGCTCAATACGGCCTTTCGGTAGGTGATGTGAACGAGGTATTGCGAACTGCTTTTGCAGGAAGCCAGGCAGGTGTTTTGTTTGACGAAGAAAAACGTTTCGGCCTTGTGGTGCGCCTGGATAAAGATTACCGCCAAAGCCTCGGCGATGTAAAAAACCTTTCGGTAGCCCTTCCCAGTGGCGAACAGATACCTTTTGAACAGATTGCTGATATCGAAATTAAATCGGGACCGGCCCAGGTTTCGCGGGAGAATACCAAACGACGCATTACTGTTGGTTTTAATGTCCGGAACCGGGACATTCAAAGTGTGATTGCAGAGGTAACAAGACAAATTGACCAATTGATAAGCATTCCAACCGGTTATTATGTGACGTATGGTGGCCAGTTCGAAAACCTTGAAGCTGCCAAAGAAAGATTATCGGTAGCCGTGCCTGTGGCCTTACTCCTTATTTTTGTATTGCTTTATTTTACTTTTCATTCCGTGAAGCAAACCCTGCTAATATTTTCGGCTGTACCCATGTCGGCCATTGGTGGGGTGTTTGCACTTTGGCTACGGGACATGAATTTTTCCATATCGGCAGGAGTGGGTTTTATAGCTTTGTTTGGCGTGGCGGTGCTGAATGGCATCGTGTTGATAGCCGAGTTTAACCGTCTCGAAACTGAAGGCATAACTGATATTACTGAACGTGTACTGAAAGGTTTGCATATCCGTTTACGACCTGTGATTATGACGGCTGCGGTAGCTTCCCTCGGGTTCCTGCCAATGGCCTTGTCAACATCAGCGGGAGCCGAAGTTCAAAAACCGCTCGCAACGGTGGTTATCGGAGGACTCATCACAGCAACTTTCCTGACCCTGGTAATTCTACCGGTTTTTTATATTTTCTTTTCGTCAGGCAAATTCAGATTCTCTTTAAAACGACAAACAGTAAAAACAATATCCTTCCTATTGTTGCTCTTCTTAGGTTCATCGTTTTATAATATTATGAAAGCTCAGCAGGTAAAAACCATCAACTTACGTCAGGCCATTCAAATGGCGATGGATGATAACCTGGCTGTCCGTTCAGCCGCTTATTCGGTAGATGCTGAAAATGCATTGAAAGGGACTTCCTGGGATATCCCAAAAACAAATATCGACGGGCAATTTGGGCAGTTCAACTCATTCAGCAATGACAACAGTTTTACCATTTCACAGCCGTTTGTGTTTCCCACCGTATATATCAACCAAAACAAACTTGCCAACGCCAGCGCAAAAAGCAGCAAATGGAAATATAAGGTTTCACAGCTTGAAATTGCCACACAGGTGAAGCAGATTTATTGGCAGTTGGCTTACCTGTACTCAAAACAAAAACTATTTGCTTACCAGGATAGTTTGTATTCAGGTTTTTTGAGGGCTGCCGAATTGCGGGCGAAATCGGGTGAGACGAACCGCCTTGAAATGATAACCGCCCGTTCGCAAAGCCTCGAAGTGAGAAACCAATTGCAACAGGTATCTGCTGATCTGGTGATTTATAAACAAAAACTGCAAACACTCCTGAACTCCAAATCTGAAATACTTCCTGCCGATACTGTCCTGCCCCGGGCCAATTTTTCATTTACCGCCGATAGTTTTGCAATAGCTGGCAATCCCTCACTAAGTTTCATACAACAGCAGGTGGAAATCTCACACATCGAAAAAAAGCTCGAAACAAGCCGTATGATGCCTGATCTGAGTATCGGATATTTCGATCAAAGCATGAGGGGCATCCAGGAAGTGAATGGAATACCGCGCAGTTTCGGAATGAGCGACCGGTTCACGGGGATTCAGGCAGGGATTGCAATTCCCTTGTGGTTCAAACCTTATACATCAAAAATTAAATCTGCCAGATTGAATGAGCAGATTGCACAAACAAATGCCGAATATTATTCAAAATCGCTGTTGGGAACTTACCAATCGTTGCTGGGCGAATATGCCAAATACAACAATAGTTTGACGTACTACGAAAATCAGGCTGTTCCTGAAGCCGATCTGATTATCGGTCAGGCTACGTTAAGCTACAAAGCCGGGGCAATGGATTACCTCGAATATATAATGAACCTTGGCAGGGCACTTGACATAAAACAAAATTATCTCGACGCATTAAACAGCTTCAACCAAACCATCATTAACATCGAATTTATAACAGGCAAAATTTATTAAACCAGAAATATTATGAAAAAAAATAGTTTCATATCAACCACAATTATTTCGACCTTCCTTTTTGTTTTGCTATCATGCAACGGAAATAAAAGTATCGTAGCCGACACCAAAGAAGCAGAAGTGCTCCCCGAAGATATTGTCGAATTGCGGGACGACCAGATTAAATTTGCCAACATCGAAACAGGGGCAATCGAAATGCGTTCGCTGAGTAATACA
>Ga0172370_10000138_pt1 | contig 100051 bp, 77 predicted proteins | sample LakKiv5m_FD_114538 | JGI IMG/M metagenome (GOLD analysis project Ga0172370, IMG submission 114538) | Freshwater microbial communities from Kabuno Bay, South-Kivu, Congo - kab_022012_11.5m | ecosystem: Environmental > Aquatic > Freshwater > Lake | place: Democratic Republic of the Congo...
AATATTATTATAGCTCTTTGTATTCCCCAATAAATAAATATTCCCGTTGCCATAAGTTGCAATAGCACGTCCAAAGTCCTCGTCACTGCCACCGTAGTAGCTTGACCAATGCAGTTGACCATTAGGATAAAATTTAGCTACAAATGCATCATAATTACCACCACCATAACTCTCCTGATGACCTTTGTCATTCGTAATGGAATAAGTGCAAGGAGTGTAACCTGTAATCATTACATTTCCAATCCTGTCTGCGGCTACGGCAGTTACTGCTTCCTGACCGCTTGGCTCTGGACCACCGAAATAAGTACCCCAAACTCTGACCATCGAACTGTCGAACTTGACGACAAAACCGTCAACATTACTTTCTTTATAATTTTGAAAGCCATTACTTGATGCGATAGCATTTTGACTCTGAGTTCTTCCTGCAATAATGAAATTCTTACTGCTGTCCATAGCGATTCCATAAATCAAATCAATTTCGCTGCCACCGTAATAGCTTCCCCATTGCCTGACTCCGCTCGGATTAAATTTAATCATGAAGCCATCGGCAGGACCTCCGCCATAACTCGATTGATATGAACCAGCTGTAGCTATACTTGCTGTACTGCTCGTAACACCTGCAAAAATTGCATCATCATCACTTGTAACCAAAACTCCATAAGGATAATCCGGCTCACTGCCACCATAATAAGTCGCCCAAACCATCCTTCCTTGGTTGTTAAATTTTGCTAAGACACAATCATTATTATCGTTATATGTTGTCTGATGTGCACCTGTTGTAGCTATCTGGCTTGTGCTTTGAGTGTAACCTATTGCATAAATATTATCCCTGCTGTCAACTGCAACACCTGTAAAATAATCATACTGGTCACCACCGTAATAAGTTCCCCAAAAAAGTTCAGGGTCAATAACCAGAACCTTATCATTTATTTTATTCTTTACTGCAAAACCCAGCTCATAACTTTTACCTTGGTCAGTCAGCTTATAACCCAATTCATAATTGCATGTTATCAACTCTGTTTCTTTCTGAAGACTATTTCTTTTACAATTTTCGTAATTATTTATATAATAAGCCAAAGGTATATTTTCCTTTAAACTACTGAGTGATGTCTTGATAATTATTTCACCATTTTCTTTAAGTTTCAAATCTTCAGCACCTTCGTATATAAGTTTTAATGTCTCAACATTGGCTTCCGGATGAACAATAAAATCATACTTAAAACTACCTTTTGTAAAAGCTAATTCATTTCTCGATGATAATGACGGCTTGTTGTCTGAATAAAATATAACATCAATTCCCGGATATAAATCTTTAATTGTAATTTTTTTAAATTTCCTGACATTCAATATTCCATCGCCATCAGTATTATAGAAATTATAGTATTCATCAAAACTATCCTCTGCTATTACCCGGCTGTTGATATTAGCATTGGCGAATGAAACATCCACCCTGTGTGATTTGAATGATTGTTTTTCTTTTATATTTACAAAATCCGGAGCATCAAACTTTTGCTTACGGCTGACAACTGTGTTTTTCTCGCCATCATTTTGAGTGAACAACTCATAACTGAACGAATTTTTTTTAATGTAGATTTTAATTCCATTCCCGGAGTATAAAAATAAAATATCATCAGCAGTTTTTCCATCAGTATATTTTATCTGACCTTTGTTTTCAATAAAACCAGACTTCGAATATAGTTCTTGAGTTTTAAGCTCTTTTGACAAAGATTCAATCTCTGTCAGGACCAGAAAACATATAAATAGCAATATTACGTTTTTCATAACTACCCCTTAAAAAAATCCACAATCTTATAACCTTTTTTTAAAAAAATAAAACTTAAAAAACCCGACTTATGACTGTTAACTGTCGCCTGTTGACTATTGACTAATAACCAACTTATAATAATACCCAATATCTCCAAAGCGAATTTCAACGATATACATACCTTTCGCTAAATTACTGACATCAATTGTCTCAGAACCATTTTTCAAAACTGAATTCAATTCTTGTTCCAGTAATTTTTTCCCCAGTAAATTTCTTATTGACAGTAATCCCTTAACGTATGACAGTTCACCTATGTTACCGGCAACACTAGTGCCATCGGTTCTTAGCATTACCTTAAATTCATTCTGAGCAGGATTGGGATATATCGCAAAATACTTTTCGCTTGTTTCAAAGTTATAAACACTCTCGATATCAAAATAATATGGTACTGACATAATTGATTCACAACCGTTTTCATCAGTAACTTGAACAGCATAATACCCTGATTCAACAGGGGAAAACTCCTTTCCGGTTGCTCCTTCGATTAAAGTATCTCCTTTGTACCATTGATTTCCTTCATCAGCACTCGAAACAAGCTTCAAGCCCTGCTGAGTTATCACTGGTCTCGAAGGCATAGTATTTATATCAATCTCTATAACATTCGAATCAATACAGTTTGAACCGGCAGTCTGAACAAGTTTCAAAGACCCAGTTCCTGCCAAACCCCATTCAACTTCGATAACAGAATCGGTAACGGAGCCAAGTATCGTTCCTCTTACGACCGACCACTTATTCTTATAATTACTATTGAACATTTCAGTACTGTAAAACTCAATCCCTCTCTCACATACACCAAATCTACCGGTTACAATAGCATCAGGATTATCGCTGATACTTACCCTCAAATCCTTTGTAAAAGAACATCCTGTTTCAACTGATGTCTGCGTCAAAAATACTGTCCCTTTAACGAATATCGAATCATTCCCCGCAGGTATATCATTCCATCTAATCACAACTGTATCCCTTGTCCCGTCTCCTATAATGGTACCATTATAAACTGTCCAAATAGATGTTACTCCCAGATTGTTAACAGCAATATAAATCGCATCATCATTTCCACAAAGTTCATTCAATCCCAAAATTCTCACATCCGGTACATTGAGTATTTTAATATTTTTGACTGCCGTATCCTTAGCATTTGTCAATGTATTTGTTCTCACTATCTGCAAAACTCCTGTACCTGCTTGACCCCATGCGACATTTATCAATGTATCGGTATCATTTCCCAGTAGCGAACCACCTGTTACCAACCATTTGAATACAACATTCTGCTCAGGAGCGATAGAATATGGCTCTACGCTGAAAGCACAAACAGTCTTTTTCCCGTTGATATTTATTGGTACAGCATTGATGGCAACTGTCAATGACAAACTATCCTTGCATCCGGTCTGTTTATGAGAAATTACCAACTTCACACTTCCTGTCCCGGTACCACCCCAATTAACCTCAATTTCACTCCCTGTACTTCCGGTTGTCAATGTCCCACCGGTTACAGTCCAACTATAATTTAAAAATGATTGTGATGTAGTTCTGTAAGATTCAGTGGAATTTATTATAACATCACTCTCGCCGATAATACTTGGTGTAGGCGTTATATTAATAGTAATATTTCTTTGTACGGAATCAATGCAACCTGTCTGAGTATTCCTCTGCACAACCTTAATCACACCACTGCCAACATCATTCCACTTAATATCACAACTCTCCAAAGTTGAATCACCAATAAAGCTGCCATTTGCAACAAACCATCTGTTCTCCATTATTCCACCTGTTACTGCGCTGTAAAACGCATCACCCCTCGAGCAAACAATGCTGTCTCCTAATATAACGGGCGCAGGCAAACCAAATATTGTCATATCACTTCCGTTGTCTGCACTAACTTTAGCCGGATTCGAACAAGTTACCCTAATTCTGTATCCGCTTGCAGGAATCGTATTCATTGGTATAGTAGCCGTCATAACACCTTTATCTATTCCCGTTTTGCTACCAATATTCACAGGACTTGCAAAACTGCCGTTACTATCCGATAGCTCAACAGTAAACACGTTTCCTGTATTCATTTCTCTGCCTGTTTCATAAGTAACCTGAAAACTATTGCCGACACACAAAGGAGAAGATATATTAGTTACTTTAACAAAATCTCCAAATTTAATTATAAAACCGTCAGATGTATCAGCGTATGTCGGCTGATGAGTACCCGGTGTAGCAATCCAATAAGAGCTCTTCGTTTCACCGCCGATAATCATATTCTCATTCAAATCAAAAATAATGCTTTTAGGTTCATCAGAATTTCCACCTGCAACATAGCTCCCCCACTGCCTTGTGCCGCTTCCATTAAAGCATGCTACAAAGCCATCATAATGATAACCGATAATTACAGAGTCAGGTGGCGGCTCCGGGTTTTCACCCATTATTACAGTACCTACAAATGTATCCTGATAAGTCCCGGGAGTTGCTATATTATTCGGACTATTCGTATAACCTAAAATGAACAACTCAGCATTGCTGTTGCATTTCATTGCTGTTATCTCTTCAACTCTGTCACCACCATAATATGACCCCCACAGACGGGTGCCTGTTGAACTAAATTTTCCCAAGAATCCGGTCATCCCTGCATCCTTTGTTGTTTGATGACTACCTGCCGTAGAAATTCCGTCAGGACTGTAAGTTCCACCTCCAATATAGATATTTTTAAATTTATCAGCAGCAGTACAATAAACTATTTCCTGGTCACTGCCTCCAAAGTAAGTACCCCATTGCCTGGTTCCTCTCAAATTAAATCTTGCCAAAAAAGCATCGCTGTTTCCGGTTCTTGTTTCCTTGTATGCACCGGGAGTTGCAATGAGTTCTTCACCCCACCAGTATTGATTATCGCTATCAGTATAACCACCTATTGTAATATATCCCGATGGGTCAAGAGTAATACCATAAGCACCATCGAAACCTTCACCACCAACATAAGTCCCCCATTCCCTTTGCCCGTCAGTGTTGAACTTAACAAGCATAGCATCGAAGTCCCCGCCAAATCTTGTCTGATGGGCTCCGCTTGAAGCTATTTTATCAGGACTCGAAGCAACTCCGGTAAAATATACATCATTGAATTTCTCATCTATTGCAGCTGCATAAATATATTCTCCACCTGTTAAGCCGTGAGCATCACTTCCACCGTAATATGTACTCCATATTCTTTCACCATTCAAATCAAACTTAGCTAAAAATGAATCATAATATCCCATCCCGTATGTCTCCTGCCATGCCCCTGTCGAAGATATTCCTGTTTGACTTGAAGTATAACCCATAATAAAAACATAGTGCCACACATTATCCGCCGCTACACCCTGTCCTACTTCCAACTTTTCACCTCCAAAGTATGTGCCCCAAAGACGCTTTCCTGAATAATCCAGCTTAACTAAAAAAGCATCGAATTCTCCACCGCTATATGTTGTTTTAAAAGCCCCGCTCGTTGCAATATTCGAGGTGCTAACAGTATATCCCGTAGCCAAAACATTATTCAATTCGTCGTGTCCCACAGCATTGATTCCTTCACGATGAACACCACCGTAATATGTCCCCCAAACTACTCCGGGGTCAATAATCAATTCTTTTGTTCTGTTGTAATCACCAACTTCTATATTGATGATTTCTCCATTCAGTCTGTACATAGCATTAACATTATTCCTGAATCCAACCCCCTGCTCTCCATTATCGGTATAAACTTCTCCTAAACTTTCTTCAATCCAACCTTCCGATGTATTTATTTTGATTGACCTATGATTCGTTGCTAAAAGCTCATCCTGCCCCTGATACCTCATTCTCACTTCATTAACGTTACCGCCAGGTTTGACAATAATGTTATACTTAATTCCCGTTGATGTAGTATAGAACTCAACATCAATATTTGGATAAATATCCCTGTAAATTACTTTATCAAAATATTTAACATTTCTTACACCATCATTTCCAGTATGACCTAAATAAAAATTAAAATAATTATCCGATTCACCGTACTTATCTATTGTTGCATTTTTATTGCAATTCAAAAACTCCACATCAATTCTATGTGTTAAATAATTGAAATCGGGTTTATATCTTGCAAATTCAGGCAATCCTTTATGCTTAGCCATCTCAGTTTCAGTCTGTGTGTAAACCAGATGCGACAATTCATAGCTAAAACCATCATTCTTTAATATACATTTAAAATCCTCATTCTTGTATAAATAACGAACATCGTTCCTCGCTGAGCCATCCTGGTCTGCTATCTGACCTTTGTTTTCGATGAATCCGTTGAATGTCAACAAATCCTTTTGTGCTTTTACTTCAGTCAAATCCAAAGTACTTGATTTAATCTCAATAGAGATTAAGAATATCATTAAACTAAAAATAGCAAATCCTATTATGTTCAAATGTACTCTCAAAAACACCATCAATTTCCACCTATTACCCATTTTAAAATTCCAAACTTTTATTTAACATTTTCTTATTTTCAAATTTAAAAAGCACCTTACTAACTAAATATTAAACAATTAACACTTAACATTATATTTTAACTACCCTATAAACGACTTTCCTGCCATCATTAAAAAGTATAGCCAACATGTAAACACCTTCCGGTTCGTTATACATATCAATCTTAAAAGACCCTTCGCTTCTCATTATTTTGTAACTTTCTTTTTGTGACTTACTCGCAACCACAACTCTTCCCAAAATATCAAACAACTTAATCTCCACATCATTGTAATTTAATAAATTTAACTCAATAGTAAAAATATCTGTTACTGGATTAGGAAAAATTACTATGTTTTTTTGGTAAAAATCACTAACATTATTTATATCGAAGTAATAAAAATTACTCATTTCCGATAGACAGCCATTAATACCAATCACTTGTACTGAATAAAAACCGCTAACTTCAGGCGAAAATGTCATCGAAGTTGCTCCCAGAATAACATTCACTTCCGACGTTGATTCGGATTTAAAAAACCATTGATTTCCTTCTTCTGCATTCGAAAACAAAGTCTTTCCTGACTGAGTTATTAATGGTTTTTCGGGAGATTTGTTTATCGTTACAGTAAACATAAGCGAATCACTGCATCCATTCTTACCTTTAACTACATTTTGTACAAAACCCTTTCCTTGCTTACCCCATTTTACAGTTATACTCGTATCGCCCGAATTACTCACAATAATACCACCGGCAATATGCCAATTAATCTCGTCAATCTTACTATCTTGGCTTTTTGAACACAAATAATCCGACAACTCATTTTCGCAAACAATAGTATCACCCTTAAAATCAGCAACAACAGTCTTATTAATGCTTATACTCAAATTTTCTGAACGCGAACATTTACTCAAAGTATCATTTTTTGTTAAACTAACTTTGCCAGTTCTGACAGAAGCTGTATCGCTTCCTGCTCTATCCCAGTAAACAATCACACTGTCAGCCGTATCAGTGCCGATAATACTCCCTCCTTCTACCAACCATAAATTACTGATTCCTTCAAAATTTTCAGAGTAATATATTCCTACTACACCTTCACATACGGCATTTACTCCACTTACAAAAAAATCAGGCGAACCGCCAATAACAATATCAAGCATTAATGTATCACGACTTTTATCGCTCTTCTTCTCTCTTATCAGCAATATGCAACCCGCTCCGACATTACCCCATAAAATCTCACTCACCAATCCTGTGCTGTCACCTGCATTCATCAGTTCACCACCTACAACACCCCATTTATATGAATAATTCGTATCAGAAACACTGTAAATCTCCTTATTTTTACTGCAAACACTTTTACTTCCCGAAATAATATCCGCTGCATTATCCCTTACAAAAACGGTAATTTTAAGTGAATCTTCGCATCCAGTCTCCCTGTCAACTTCATGCAAACAAATACTCCCATTTCCGGCTTTTCCCCACTTGACATAAGCAATGGAGCTATTTTCACCACCTTCAAATATTCCACCATCTACTGTCCAGAAATAAGTATATTTGGAAAGAGAAGAAGTCCTGTAAATCTTGCTTGTATTAGCTCCTACAATCGAATCACCAATTATAAAAGGTTGTGGCAATTCTTTCAATTTTACTGTAATGAATGTTGAATCCGAACATCCGTTCAGTTCACTGTATTGTATCAATTGAAGAGTGCCAGTCTTGCCCTGATTGACAGAAGATTCATTCCAGTTAACAACAATAGTATCCGAAGTATTATCGCCGACAATATTACCACCATTGCTCTTCCATAAATTCAATATTCCTTCACCTCTCGATGAATAATACACAATATCATTCTTAGGACAAATTTCATTAGGTCCAAAAATTGCATTAGCAACTACTTCCGGATGAATCCTGATTACAATTTCAGTTGAATCCATGCAACCAGTTGTTGCATTGATTTCAACCAGTTTTAATGTACCTTCACCTGAAATTCCCCATTCGATAGTTGCTTCATCCTCAACGCTCGAACTTTGAAAACTTCCACCTGTTACATACCAGCGATAAAGCAAACCCACAGATTTATTTGCCTGATATGAATAGCTCTGAACTTCGCAAACATCTTTTGTACCTGTGATTTCCGGCATTGGAAGTTCGAATATCGATAAATCGAAACCGTTATCATCACCAATCACTTCAGGGGAACTCCCGACAACTCTTATTCTATATTTGTTTCCTGTTAATGCTTCTCTTGGTATCCATCCGGTGATTGTTCCGGAAGATGTTGATGTAAGTGTTCCGATATTATAAAATTCTGTGAACATACCGTTCAAATTTGAAAGTTGTGCCGTAAAAACATTGCTACCATTAAATGAATTATTAACACTGAAAGGAATAAGAATCTGATTATCAGCACATAAAGTATCTTTGAAATCCTCAACAAAAATTGAATCTGATGGTAAAGCATCACCAATTTTCATGATAAATCCGTCATTGCCCCCACCAAAATCGGGTTGAGCCGCATCACCTGTTGTAGTAAGATTTGAGCTGAATGTGTATCCCGTCATCAAAAATCTACCATCCTTATCAACAGTTACACCATGTCCATATTCATTATTTGCAGCACCAAAATATGTCCCAAATATCTGTTGCCCCTTGTTATTAAACTTTGACAAAAATGCATCTCTTTGACTGGCACGGGCATTTTGTGGAGCATCGGCTGTAACGATACCGCTATCACTCATTGAATTGCCAGAAAAGATGAAATTATCCCATGCATCAATAACACCCGCATTACCGAATTCTTCATCTTCCCCACCAAAATATGTTCCCCATAATCTCTCGCCATGTTTACTGAATTTTATAACAAATGCATCCAATTCATCATTCAGCAAAGTCGGTTTGTGCGAACCTGATGTAGAAATCCCTTCTGTGCTATTAGTATTTCCGGTAATAAATATATTTGCCAAGCCGTCACTTCCAATTCCCCAACCGTTATCTTCATCTTCACCACCTACATAAGTTCCCCAAATACGTTTCCCGTTTCTGTCTAACTTACCGACAAATGCATCCCAGATTCCCGATAATGTATCCTTGTGAGCATTTTCGGAAGCCATTGATGTTTTGCTTTGAGTATAACCGGTAAATGCTATATTATTAAAAATGTCAGTACAAAGTTCCATACCCACATCGAATCCTTCACCCCCGTAGAAAGTTCCCCATATCCTTATTCCGTTGCTGGTAAACTTTTGAATGAACATATCATAGTTACCACCGAACTCAGTTTGAAAAACACCTGCTGTTGCTATATTCGTAGGGCTTGATGTTCTTCCAATAAAAACAATATCAAGATTACCATCAATCACAACATCATTGATGTAATCTTCGTATTGACCTCCAAAATATGTTGACCAGATAAGATTGCCATTGCTGTTGAACTTAGCCAGAAAAGAATCAAATTCACCACCGCCATAATTATATTGAAATGAATTTAATGTTGCCATACCCTGACGGGATTGAGTCCAACCTCCCAGATAGACATTCCCTTGTTTATCACAATCCAGACTATGCCCAAAGTCAAAATTTGTTCCACCATAGTAGGTACACCAAACCCTCACTCCTAAAGTGGAAAACTTCACAAGAAACGCATCCTTTTCTCCTTTTAATGTTGTCTGGTAAGCACCGCTGGTTGCAATATTATTTGTCGAATTTGAATATCCCCCAACATAATAATTACCATCCTTATCACTTGCAACCTCCATCCCAACGTCTTCCAAAGTACCACCATAGTAAGAAGAATAGATAAAATATGGGTCAATCGTCATATTCAGTTTTTTTTCATTTTTTTCAGCACTAAAAGAAATTTCACTACCTGCTAATTGGTAACCAACATTAATTTTTGAACCGTCCGATAAAAAACTCACGGGAATATGTTCTTCAAAAATTATTTCACCTTGCTTAACAATAACCTTATCATTTACTAATGAAATTTTGTCAGCACCATTATATTTCATTTTAATATCCGAAACATTTCCACCGTTATGTATGATAAAGTCATATTTAAAAACAACTTTATTTTCCTTTGTGGATACACTTTTCGCAATTGATTGCGGCTTAGATGAATAACAAATCAAATCAATTTTTTCATAAATACTTTGAAATACGATTGTATCGTAAGAATAACATTTAAAACTAATCGGTTCCGGAAGATTTGCTTTGATATAATTGATATAATCATTGGATTGACCTTTCACAATAACATTGCATTTAGGGTTTGAACCTACAAACAGAACATCAATCCTGTTAACGGAAATATTAATTTCTCCTGTTCCTAAAGTATTTTTATCTTTTGGCTTGTGTTCATTTAAAATCGGCTGAGGTTTTTCAAATTGATAATGTATTGAATTGGAAGTTAAAATAATTTTAAAGTCTTTATCGCTTCCAATAAATAACACATCTTCTCTTCTGTTTCCAAACTCATCAGTAACCTGTCCTTTGTTCTCGATGAATTGAAATTCAGCTTTGACAATTTGGAAATTGCCAAGAATTATTAAGATAATACATATAATACTTATATATTGCAAAATTTTTTTCATACTCAATTAGAAATAACAAAAATTAATCAAAAAAATCTCATTTTATTTCAGAAAATTCTTTTAACATTGTATAAACCATTTCCAAAGGCAAACCTACAACATTGTAATAACAACCATTGATTTTTTGGACAAAGACGGCACCAAAATCATCCTGAATGCCATAGCCGCCGGCTTTATCCATAGGAGAACCGCTTTCAATATATGCCTGAATTTCATCGTCTGAAAGCTCTCTGAATGTAACTTCTGTTGTTTGCACATTCTCTATAACTCTGTTTGATTCTGTATCAATTATTGCGACACCTGTCAATACCTCATGAGTTCTGTTACTTAAAGTCCTCAAAATGTTCAAGGCATCAGCTTTGTCTTTTGGCTTATGAAGAATTTCGTTTTCAAGAACAACAATAGTATCTGCACCTAAAACCAGACAATTTTTCTCCTGTCTTTGTGCAACATCATTTGCTTTATTAAATGCCGAGTCAATAGCATATTTTCGAAAATCAGAAACCCCGTTGGTCTTGTCTTCTTTGTAACCCGATTCAATAACCTCAAATACAAAACCAAGATTATCCAATAGTTTTTTTCGTCTTGGTGATTTAGAAGCAAGAATCAGTTTTTTATTCAGTTTAATTATATTATTAATATTATTCATAATAAATTGAAAATTTGACACTATTTAGATTACAATATAAAAAATTTCATCAAATATCAATTATAATGAGTGATTATTTAAAATTGGTTTATTTAAAGAAAATTAATATCCCAATTTAAAACGGTTGCGGCGGTAAATTATCCCAGTCAACTTTGATTCTGATAAAATACTTTTTTGCTCTATCTATCATTAGCTGTGACGGCTGTGTATTATCACCACTCAAAGTATAGACACCAATAACTCTTTGGGAATTAACAGTATCCTTTACCGTTTGCATAGAAACAACGATGTATTCAAGATTTACAGGAGCATCTTTTATATCAATCGAAAATTCAATACTGTCAGCAGGATATGAATACGAAGTTAAATTCACATAGACATTACCCTTAAGTATTTCAGGTAAAATTCCCGAACTGTCTTTTGGAAATTTTTTGAATGCCGCAACATGTACCCCAAAAACCTTTGATGAATCGGGAAACTTCTCTTTACCTCCTAAAAATTCAACAACTCCTGCTAAAGCAGATGTAGTTGGTATTTCCTCATAAGCTTCAGGTTTCAAACCTTCCTGGCATGAAATAAATATTGTGAACGAAAGTAATAATAATATTTGGTATTTATATTTAATCAATTTTTTACTCCATTGATACTTTTATTTTGTCAAAAATAATAATTTTTATCGAATTGTTGTTCTAATTAATTATTACAATCTTCAGTAAACCGTTATTACAAATTTAATTTTCAATCTCATTTAAAACATCTTCAACCTTATCCACTACAGTCCAAAGATTCGAAAATTCCTCCTTCAGAAAATTTTCTTTGATTGCTTTATTCAACATGTCAATCAATGGCTGGAAGTAACCGTCAATATTGACAATAATAATTTTTGATTTAATCTGCCAAAGACGTTTCCATGTTATTGCCTGAAAAAGTTCAGAAAAGGTGCCGATACCTCCGGGTAATGCAATAATAATATCTGGCTCTGTCATCATGATTTCTTCTCTTTCATGCAAACTTTCTACTTCTCTCAGCTCAGTAATGCCTTTATGTCCAAGTTCCATATCTTTTAGAAATTTCGGGATAATACCCACAACTCTGCCACCTTTGGACATAGCCGCATCCGCAAGATGTCCCATTAATCCGATATTGCCACCACCATAAATGATTTCAATACCTTTTTGTGCAAGAAGTTCACCCAATTTAGATGCCTGCTCTAAATATTCCTCTTTGCAAGTTCTACTTGCACCACAAAAAACAGTTGCTTTTATAAATTTCATATACAATTTGCTTAACTTTATTTTTTTTAAACTTTAAATATACTATATTATTTAATTATTTTTAAATCTTTATAAAATTTCATATTTTTTATAACGTTTTTGAAGTTTTAACGTATATTGAATGAAAAAGAAATTTATTAATTGTAAAAAATGAGGGAAAATGGAAAATACAAGAAGGAATTTTTTAAAGAAAGCCGGTGCAGGAATTGGCTTGGCTCTTTCGTCCCCGATTTGGAGCAATGCTTTTTTAATGTCGGGAACAAATAAGGGAGATGTAGCTATGAAACCTGATTTTTTTGGCTTCAGCGAAGAAGAATTGAAGAAAATTCTCGAGGTTGGCATATCAAAGGGTGGAGATTTTTCGGAACTTTACTTTGAGCATACAATTTCAAATTCTGTGGATATGTCCGAAGATATTATAAAAAGCTCATCAGAAAGCATTTCACTTGGTGTCGGAGTTCGAGTTATAAAGAATAAGCAAACCGGTTATGGTTTTACGAATGAGCTGACTTTTGAGAGCATCAAAAATGCAATGTTGACAGCCGCGGCAATAGCGTCAGGAAATAGCAAATTAAAAGTAGCGAACCTTAAAGTAATAAGCCCCGTAGCATCTGTGTATGACATGAAAAGTCCTTATGCTGAGGCGAATCTTGATTCGAAAATTGAGTTAATCAAAAGAGCTTACAAATCTGCACAGAAGTACGATAGCAAAATTGTAAAAATCTCAGTTGGTTTAGCAGATAGTTTACAAAAAGTTACGATTGTTAACAGCGAAGGTATAGCTGTGACAGATATTCGTCCACAAATGCGTCTTTTCGTTAGTTCAACAGCTGAATTTAATGGGAAGAAAGCAACTGGCTCGAAAAGTGAAGGCGGAAGATTTGGTATGAATTATTCAAAAGCTCAAACTCCTGAGGAGATTGGAAAACTTGCCTCAGAAGAAGCAGTAATCCTTTTAGATGCAGTCAATCCTCCAACTGGAGAACAACCGGTAGTCCTGAAATATGGACAATCAGGTGTTATGATTCACGAAGCAGTCGGTCATCCTTTAGAGGCAGATGCTAATTGGAAGAAGCAGTCAATTATGTGGGACAAGATGGGTCAGATGGTATCCAAGCCATTTGTTACGATTTACGACGATGCCACAATTCCTAATTTCAGAGGGAGTTTGTCTGTTGACGATGAAGGAATTCCGACTGAAAATGTAGTGCTGATTGATAAAGGAAAATTAGTCGGCTTTTTGAATGACAGATTGAGTGCAAAGATAATGAATACCAAACCGAACGGTCATGGTCGCAGAGAATCCTATCAGAGTATGCCGATTCCAAGAATGAATAATACAATTCTTGCAGGTGGAGACAGCGACCCTGAGGAGATAATAGCATCAGTGAAAAAAGGTTTTTATGCAGTATCTTATCAAGGTGGACAGGTGTCGAATACGGGCAAATTCACATTCTCATGTAACCTTGCTTACATGATAGAAGATGGAAAATTGACAAGACCGGTTAAGAATGCAACATTAATCGGAACTAATGTTCAGATATTAAATGAGATTTCAATGATTGGTAATGATTCAGGATTCTTTTTGGGTTCTTGCGGAAAAGAGGGACAGACAGTACCTGTAACTTGCGGAACACCAACAATGAAAATTGACAAAATGACAGTAGGAGGTGCGGCATGAAAAACGAAAATTTGAAAAATATTGCAGAAAAGTTTGTTGAGAAATCTAAAAAGCTTGGAGCATCTGAATGTCAGGTTTCTATCGGTTCAGATACAAATTTCGAAGTACAAATTTTGAATCAGGAAATCGAAAAGTTGAATCAAGCAGGTTCAAAATCAATTGCGTTTAAGGTTATTGTTAACGGTAAAGTTGCTACTGCTTCATCATCGGATTTTAATGAAAGCACTTTGGATAAATTGTTAGAGAATGCTATTGTCAGAGCAAAGCTATCCAGTGCTGACCCATTTTCGGGATTGCCTGAATTTGAAAAAGTTACAGTTGATATTAATTCATTAGGTTTGTTCGACATCAAGATTATTGAACTTGGTGCTGATAAAAAAATCGAATTTGCACGAGAGCTCGAGAAAATTGGTTTGTCGAACAACAAGATAAAAGTTTCGAGCGGCAGCAGTTACGGCACTAACTATGGAGAAACAGTTATTGCCAATTCTAATGGATTTTCTGGTTCTTATAAATATTCTTATTGTAGTGCTGGTTGTGGATTTCAGTCTGGAGATGGGGATAATTTAGTAGAAGATTACTGGTATGAGACTTCCTTGAACTTAGATGGGTTGAAGACAGCACAGGAGATAGCTGAAATTGCAGTGAAAAGAGTAATAAGGATGATAGGAGGTGAAAAGGTAAAATCTCAGGTTGTACCTGTAGTTTTTGAACCGACAATGACTGCAACACTACTCGGATTCCTTGCGGGTTGTGTAAACGGCAATTCGATTTATATGAAACGTTCATTTCTTGCAGGAAAGCTTGGTGAGCAGATTGCAGGAGCAAATATAAATATAATTGACAATGGTCTGATGCCCGGGAAACTCGGCACCAAGCCATTTGACGGAGAGGGAGTTCCCACTCGAAAAACTTCAGTTATTGAAAATGGTATTTTGAAAAATTACCTTCTTAATACTTATAGCGCTAAGAAGCTGAAGATGAAATCAACCGGTAATGCTTCGGGTGCAAATAATTTTTATCTTGAGTCGGGCAAATATTCACAAAAAGAAATTATAAAATCGGTAAAAAACGGTTTATTGCTTACAAGGACAATTGGGCAGGGAACTATGCCGACAACGGGAGATATATCCAAGGGTGCTTATGGATTATGGATTGAAAATGGAGAGTTGACTAAACCGGTGTCAGAAATTACTTTTTCCGGTAATTTGGCTGATATGTTGAAAAATATAAGCATGATAGGGAATGATAATGATTTTCGCAGAGGGATATCAGGACCAACGATAAAAGTTGAAAATGTATCCTTATCGGGTGCATGATTTTAATAATTGAGCGAACGAAGTAAAAGTAAATTATTATTTTCGTTAATTAAAAAAGGAATCCAATATTCAAATTTTGGATTCCTTTTTTATATGATTATTCAATAACTATTTTATCCTTGTTCCAACAATACTAGCGGTTGAAGTACATGGTACTTCAATATAATTGCCTTCATTATCTTGTTCATATTTCGTGGAGACAACATAAACTTCAGCAGTAAATCTATCGGGACCATCCATTTCACCGTTCATATCCCAGTATTCATCATCACTCTCTTCCCAATGAATGTTAAATTCATCTTTATGATAGGAAAAATCAAGGATAATTTCTTCTCCTTCATCATCAGTCCAGGAAATCCAGGTTTTTCCGCATTTTATTAAAACCTCCATATTATCTATCTCAAACTGTTCACAACCATCATCAATGGGAGCAACATCCCAGTTCCACCTTCCATTGAGAGGATGTGCCGCATCGATATTAACAAAGAAATCAAATCCATCCACATAAGTTCCACCATCGTACACAGTAAAGTCAAAATAATATTCTGTAGAATCATTTGTCCCACGGATTTCAGAAAGCGGTATAGTTTTATTGAACCATGTTGCATCCCCGGAAGCCGCTACCGATATACTTTCTGAAAATTGATATACTGTCCTGCCATTTGCTCTAACTTTACATTCAATTTTTGCATTTTTTGAACCTGACTGACTTGCATTCCATAAAGGTAATTTTAATATCAGGTCAGATGCAGTATCGGGTATGCAATCCATTGTTTTTTCACCCCATGACCATTTATATCCTGTCTTAGAATTTATATCCTCTCTGAATTCAATATTATATGAAGATTGTTTGAAAGGTACCTTGAATTTAATATCTCCGACAACACCTAAGGGCAATCCCATAGTCAGCAAAGCTCTGTCCGGATGAGGTTCATCAGTCGGATATATTATTTGAACTGCCTGAGTCATGGCTTTATCCTTAAAAACATAATCAAAATCATGTACAGTGTACATTGTTTCCGTACCGGTACCCTGAGGATTGTGAATAATCAAATCGTAAGTTACCTTGTTAGAACCAGAGGTTTTTTTTGTATAACCAACAACCATGATTGCATGTGCACCAACCCCGGGATATGGGAGACTAACAATAACTGGGTGATTTTTATCTAATTCAGAAATAATTTTTTCTCGTAGAGAGCTTGTTCTGAAAAAACCAGTGCTTTCAAGACCAACACCGCCAGAATAGAGATGAATGGCTTTTGGAAGTGTTTTTAGAAATTGGAAAGCATAAATCCCTTCGTCACGACCAAGCCCCATATATTTCAGAAATTCATAAACTTCCGGTTCAAGTTTTCTGTCTTTATATGGTGTATATGCTTTCGCAAGCATTGTTGCACAAGTTGCCCAGCAAGAACTACCCGGTTGCTCGTAAAATGGCATTTGAATAATCTTTGTAGACTTTTCTCCTTCTACATTCTCGTTCCATTCGGCTACCCAACGTGGAAACAACAATGAACCTTGCAATCTTTCCTTCTTCGTACCTGTTACAGCAACATTTACTGTGGCTGTGATAAAACCGTTTTCTGAGTCATATTCGAAAGCAGGTATATCACCCATCAATATATTTGTAACATCAGCGGGATTATATCTGAACAATCCGATATCATCTTTTTGTAATCCTTTTGGAACTGTTATTTTAACTGTCATACTGCTTAATCCCGATTCCGAACTGATATCAATGCTTGTTCGGTTGGACCCTGAAAAATAATTGTCATTTTTAATTTTACTAATGGTAACTTTAGTTGATGTACTTGTTCCACCGCTTGGTATTGTAACAGAAGAACCATCGGATAAAGAGACTTCACCACCGGAAGTTCCGATTTCTGAGGATTTCTGTTCGGAAATAATTTCGTCTTTAATCACATCGCTGGGTTTAGTTGGATTGTCGTCGGGACATCCAAAAAAAGTAAATGCAATTAATAATAATAATACACCATTAATAACTTTTAAATTTCTCATATCTAACTCCTTGATAATTTAAAATATTTAAAAAATATTATATACCAATTTATATAAAAAAAATTGAATATCAATATCAAAGTTAAATTTTTTATTGAATTGACCGTCAGAAAAAAAAACAAATCAAATTTAATCATTTAAATAAAAAGGATTTTATATGGAAGTAACACACAATGTTGTCGGTTGGATTGAAATTCCTGTAACCGATATGGAAAGAGCTGTCAAGTTCTATGAAGCTGTTCTCGATTATAAACTTACCAGAGCTAAACTTAACTCTCTCGATATGGCTTGGTTCCCATGGGTTGATAATTCAATCGGTTCTGGTTGTTCACTCGTTTATGAAAAGAATTATTATAAGCCAAGTCAGGATGGAGTAATTATATACTTAACAGCTTTTTCCGGAGACGTAAGTATTGAGCTTTCCCGGGTTGAACCTAATGGTGGTAAAGTATTGATGCCAAAGAAACAGATATCACCTGAGCATGGCTTTATGGGTGTATTTCTCGATACTGAAGGAAACAGAATTGCTTTACATTCGAGGACTTAATAAGAAAAATCTTTATAGCAATATAAAAATAATATATCGTCTCTATATTACTTTTAAGTAATATAAAGACTTTTTTTTTTATAAATTTTGAAAGAATAATATGAAGAAGAATGCTATAATCCTCGGATGTTCAAGCGGTTTCGGAAGGGCAACATCTATGAAATTGGCTGAAGAGGGATACAATATATTTGGTGTACACCTCGATTTTGGAAAGAACAAAGAAAAAGCAGAGGAATTTGCCGAAGAAATCAGAAAAAAAGGCGTATTCGTAAAATTTTATAATTCAAATGCGGCAGACGATTTCAACAGAGCTGATATAATCAATGATATACAGGAAGATATGATGAATTTGGATAATAAAAAAATTAACGTACTAATACATTCCCTCGCTTTTGGTGCATTAGGTCCGCTCATTCATGAAGACCCAGTAAAACAGCTTACACGAAAAAAAATGGACATGACTCTGAATGTTATGGCAAACAGCTTGCTTTATTGGTCACAGGATTTATTCCATTCAAAACTTTTTGCCGAGAATGCAAGAATTTTTGCTTTAACTTCAGCTGGCTCCGGTGGTGTAATGATGAATTATGGTGGTATCTCTGTTGCTAAGTGTGCACTCGAAGCATACGTCAGACAATTAGCCGTTGAGCTTGCTCCCTACAAAATCACTTGCAATGCTCTTATGCCCGGTACAACTGACACACCTGCCGGAAATGTAATTCCGGGATTCAAGCAGATGCTCCATTTTGCAAAGCAAATCAACCCATACAAAAGGAATACACAACCGACGGATATTGCAAATGTAATAGCACTCCTTGCCGACGAAAAATCTTATTGGATAACCGGTCAAATTATTGGCGTTGACGGTGGTGAAGATATAGTTCACTTTGTCCCTGAGGACATGGCAGAATAATCTCATTATATTAAATAATTCAGTATTTTTGTACTCAATTTTTTAAATGAGTTGTTAAGATAATATTTGAAGTTATTTTTATGATTAGAAACCTAAGAAAGATTGTTAAGAGATTGACCATAACTTTTTTTATGTTGACTGTTACTTCGGTTTTCATTATGAAAGTATTGCCTATACCTGTAACACCTGTAATGATAGGTAGAGTCTTTGAAGGATTATTCGAAGGCAAATTTGTTGGTATCAATAAAAGCTGGCGAAGTTACGAAGACATATCTCCATGGGCTTTCAGAGCATTCATATCAGGCGAAGACGGAAGATTCATGCGGCACAACGGTATTGACTGGAGAGCAGTCAAAGTTGCCCGTAGATATAACGAAATACACAAAGGTCGCAAAACAAGAGGAGCAAGTACAGTAACTATGCAAACAGCAAAAAATGCCTTCCTTTGCCATAGCAGAAACTACCTTAGAAAAGCACTCGAAGTTTATTTCACATTTCTTATTGAACCAATTTGGGGAAAAAAGCGGATTTTGGAAGTATATGCAAATATTGTAGAATTCGGCGAAGGAATTTATGGAGTAGAAGCCGCTTCACAGGAATTTTTCAATAAATCAGCCGATAAATTAACAAAGCGGGAAGCCGCACTATTAGCCGCAGTCCTGCCAAATCCACACAGATGGTCCCCCGCAAGACCTACAAATTACCTCTTGGGAAGAGTTGCATTTATCAGAGGAAGAATGGGTGGAATTGCCCTGCCAAAAGATGAGTGATTTTTAGTACTATAAAATGGTAAAATTGTAAATGGCAGATTTTAATAATTATCTGCCATTTTCTTAATTTGACTATTTTCTTAGTTCAATTCTTAACGAACTTCTTTGATTTGTTACCAATTTTCAAAATGTAAGTACCTTTTGGTAAATTCCCTGCATTCAATCTTATTTCATTTTCAGTACGATTTTCGAGCAAATTACTGACATCTATTAAATTACCTTTTATATTGTAAATTTTTACATCCTTATCAGACAAATCACTATAAATATATAAAATATCATTAACCGGATTTGGGTAAATTCTGATAGCCATTCTGTCAGGACCTTCTTTCACGTTTGTATATTCAATTCCATGAGGTCCTGTGCCTCCAAGCATATAGCCATGGCATACCCAACATTCGGAAAGCTTTCCAGCGAAACCTTGCAAGGCAATCATCTGCTCATTGTCTCTTTCGTTGACAGTAGGATAAATTGCATGTGGCGAACCGTGACAAGCACTGCAAAACATTCCTCCGTGACCTTGTGAATCCTTGAATAATTTGCCGCTGTTCGGTGCATGAGAACTGTTGTGGCAACCGGATTTATCGCATGATGGTTCATCAAGCCAAGGTCTCCTACCGGAATTAATCGAACTTGCTATCTGACTTAAATTGCCATGACAATCCGTACATTGCTTGCCTGCACTGAACATAACGTCGCGAAAACACTTAGTATTCGGACCCGGATGGCATTTGTAACAATCGCTTGTCCTGCTTGCGTGCTTGTTGTGTATCCTATAAGACAAAGGCATGGCTTCGGATTGCCCGGTTGTCCCAAGAGCGTTTGAAGCATGACACGATGCACAAAGAATTGGCTTATTGTTCGGGTTAAAACCGCCTTCCTGCTCATGTTGATTAAGTATTGACTGCTCGGAACTGTGACATCCACTGCTTACACATCCGATTTCATTCGAAACAGGAATAACGGGTTTAGTACTTGCTAAAAGATTTCCGTCCAAATCGAATACCTTAACAAGTGCCTGCTGATACGGGTCTTCATTAACCAAATCCGCATCTGTGTAGGGTGTAATCGGAATTCCTTCGACTAAGAAAAAGTTCCCGTTTGCGGTCATATCGCCTGAAAGACCAGCACCTTTCAATCCAATGTTAGGTGCCAGCTGAGTTCCGAATAATTGCTGAGAATAATCCCAAAAATTAGTCTTGCCGACCGAATAAGTATTACCCGGAATTTCATAAGTTACCTTTATTCCTATTGTAACAATTTGCGGCAATGAAGATTCGGAGCCGCGTTTGATAACCTGTGCTTTCAAGTTATTATATGGAGGCAAAACGACGAGAGTACTGAAATCCTTGTTCGAGCAATGCATCCCAAGGTCATTCCAAGCTATGACGATATACTCATCAGTTTCAGCAGATTTGCTAATAAAAACCGCTATAGCCAGAACTACAGCAAGAATGGATAATAGATAGAACTTCTTCATTTGCCACCTTTCAGTTAATGATATTTTATTACAAAAATACCAATAAATATCTATTCAGTACTTGAAAAGTTTATTTAATAAGCACAACCCTTTCGCAATAGAAATATTCTCCCGTCTGCAAAACAACATTATAAATCCCTTGCGGACAATCCCTCAAATCCACTGTTTCAACATAATCCCCCGGAAATTTATATTCGCTTTTTAATAGTGTTTGGTTAATTCCAATAATCTAATAAATTCTTTATAGCATCTTTGAACAAATTAGGAGCTTTAATTCCAAGAATTAGATCACCATTTTCATTTAATAAAAAACCAATCTCAATTTCTATTAACTTTTGCTCTTTACTACCAAATAAAACTAGTGTTCTTATAATTTTGAACTCAGGATAATGTTTTTTAATATAATTCTTTTCTATAAAATCATATCCTTTTAATTCTTTGATACCTTCATGCTTAAATTTGAATTTTTTACCTTCAATATTTATTATTTCTGCACGCCCAAAGTCAATTAAAATAAGATCTGGGATTTCTACAGATTGGGCTTTATCTCCGTTTTTATATTTCGCTCGATCCTTATATTTGGTAAGAGGAATAGGATCACCTTCTTTTGGAATAAAATATCCTTTCTCACATCCAGCATGATTTTCAAAAATAGAATAACCTGAGGTAAAATTTTCAACTACTAAGTGAATAAAAATTGTACCAAGTTTTTCACCTTCTTTTTCATATTTCCAATAATTCCGATTTATCTTACACTTTGGGACTTTAAGACCAGCTAATGAAATCTTTAAATCGTTTGCAATTTGTATGAATTTATTAGTTTTACCAACATGCTTTTGTTCAAGTCCATGTTTTGTTATCGTAAGTTTTCCTGACCAACCTAATTTTCTAAGTACTGCACAAATCAAACTTAAAGCACCAATATTGGGATCATGAGATAATCTACCACTTTTATATAATCTTCCAGATACTTCAATACCTTTTTTTATTTTCTTTAACTCGATAGGCACATTATCAACTTTAGCATGTCTCATCTTACCTTTTGACTCGATAATTTCATCAATGGTTTGAAATGGTTTGAAAACATTTTTATCTAAAGTTTTACCTAAGACTTCAACTCCTAGAGACAACAATAATCTCGTACCAAAAATATATGTATCAGTAGGTTGCTCTTTTTGTTTAATTTGTAAACTATAAAGCATTATTTTTTTTACGGCAGGATAGAAATTTTGTAGAAATACAAATTTAGAACAACGTTGATAGACTCCAGTGTTCCTGCTTTCCTTATCATCTGTTTTTGTCTCCTCTATTGCATAAATTGGTTGGTCATTTAGAGTTGGCTCATTTTTTTGAAAGAAAATTAAAAAATCTATAAAACTTGAATTACCGGAGACTGTTTTAATAAAAACCTTATCAACTCTATTGCAACGAAAGCCAATTACTTCATAAGTAAAAGTAAATCTATTATCAACAAGTATTGGAAAAATGCGCAATGTATCTATGAAAACAGCGAAACCGTAATCATTAGCAAATTTTTGAAATATAGTAGCTAAAACCTCTTTTTTGGGACGTTCTTCTGTTAAAAACCACAAGTTATTTTTCATTTTTCCTTAATATATATAATTGTTCTTTAATATATTTTTTATGTTTACTATTACCATTACTATTACTTTTAAAACGCAGATAATCGAATTCAAACAATTCAATATCACCAAAATTTCCTAAAACATCTAATATTTTTATTTTTGGCATAATTCCTTCGGTATTATAACTCAAAATTAGAGTTTTATACAATCCATTTTTTGCAATATAATATAAATCTTTCAATCCAGTATCTGCATTACAAAATGAGGATTTTTGATGCTCATAATTTCTCAAACCAGAAATACCTTTTATTGCTGGATTATCATATTTAGCAATCGTTTCCATTATATGGTAATTTGGAGCATATTGTCTTTGATTGTAAGGTGGGTCCAAATAAAAAATATCAACGTTTATTTTACTTATTAAATCTATTGAATTTTCATTAAAACAATAATTAACCTTTTTATTAATAACAGTTTCAATTGTTCTTAATTTCATTTTTTTTAAAGCTCTTGGATCCCATTTTTTTTGATATGCAGCATAAATACCCGAAACATTAGCGTAATAAGGAACAGTTTCAATCAAACAAGCCAATAGTACAAAATATTCATTTTCGTCGATGAAATTTGATTTAAACCAAATCTCAATTTGTTCCCTAATTGTATCTATAATTTTACCATTTTCATTACTAAAATACATTCTTGGTGATTTTAAATTTTTCGTACCTTCAGGAGTATAGTTATTGAAGATAAATCCTTCTTTTACATTTACATTGTTAAGATATTCAACTACTAAATTTAAAGGTGAAGAGAATAAAGAATTACTTTGAATTTTTATATTATGGAGTAAATTTTCAAATGAATTTAATTTATTATTGACAATATAAGCACGTTGTAAAACATAGGAAAAATATAACAAGTCAGAAGTATATACTTGATAACCCAATTTTTTAAATAATTTACCAACATTTGTTGTTCCCGCAAATAAATCGAAAATTGAATCTCCATAAATATTCCTTTCCGAAATTATTTTATAAATTTTATCAAGTATATTCTCTTTATTACCAATGAACCTCATTAAAAACCTTTTTTATTTTTTAGTTCTTTCCGGAAAATTAAAATATATTGATGTAGTTGATTTCCAACGTAAGCATATGGGTAGCCATAGGGATAAAGATTGATAGTTTTATCGTACCAGATCTTCATACCCTTATAATACAAACCATCAATTTCAATAAGTTTCTTCATAATATCGAAATGTAACATACCATGATAATCAGGTTTCGGTTGTAAATCTTTTATAAATAACAAAATGTATCGCTTGTTTCTAAGTTTTGAAAATGAAATATTAATAATATCTTTTAATTCTCTTAAGAAATCATTCAATCCTAAATTACCAATATCCTCACTTGAGTTTGTAAAAGGTGTCGGAGAAGTATCTGTTTTTTTCTTAGCAGATTCACCAGTTTTTTTTCGAGACATCATATCCCCATAAGGTGGATCAGTTAATATTAGATCAAATTCGACATTCTTCAAATCTTCTATTTCGTTCAAAAATTTTGAGTTTAAATTATAGGTTTTCTGAATTTTTAATTGTAAGAAATCATTAGCTTCATAATATATTTTTAAATATTCATTATTTAAATCAATTCCTATTGCCTTTCTATTGCATAAACTAGCCCCTAAAAGAGTACCACCAACACCACAAAAAGGGTCAAATACAAGTTCATTTTCTTTTGAAAAAAACCTGATTAATTTTTCAATAAGTTGAGGTGGTTTTGGGCTTGGGTGTACTTTTCTAATATGGTGTGCATAGCTTCCTTTTCCGTTTGTCGAGAACCTTGATTCAATTAATTCTACAAGAAATTTATTAAATTCACGCTCGTCTTCAGTACTAGTAAAACTTTCAATTGAATTAGTGCTAAAAACCCATTCTTTACCATTCAAATTATTTAAAGAATTGTTAAGTACTTTTTTCTCTTTTATATCCTCAGATGATTCAAATAAATTATACATATAACTATTAATTTTTTCAAATTAAAAAAAGAAATTTACGAAAAAAGGTTAAAACAGCAAAAAGCTAAAAAAAACCCTAATCCCCTAAAAACCTAATAAATTTCCTTTTAAAATAAAATAAATTACGATTCATATCAGCAATATTAAATTTGTAATGTTCGCTCTTTGAATGTCGGTTGAGATTTCTTAGAAATAATTTATGTCATCAAAATAAAAAATTAAAAAAACGATGACACCGATACTATTTTTATATTCATTTTACATTAAATCTTTGATAAATATAAAATTAAACAATTTTAAATATGTCATAAAGACAAGTCAAGTAAATGACAAACATGACATTTCTTGAAAATTGGAAGATAAGCTAGGATTGATAATTGTAAAATTGAAAGTTCTCTTGGTGTCTTTTCGTGAAATCTTCAGTGTTTCAGTCTCAAAACGGATCTATCCGAAAAAGTTAATTCACTGACGGGAAAACAAAGGACTGAGGTTTGTTTGTTACCATAATTCAATCCCTCACGGGATACTCTTTCTGTCCTTCGGTCTTTCAGTCTTCTGTCTTCAGACTTCTGACTTCTGACTTCCGTTTTCCTTTTTCACCTAAATGACTAAACTCCTAAAAACCTAAACCACTAAACACCTACTTCCTCACCATCTCCAACTCTATCTTCCTTGCTTCGATGTTAACATGTATAACCCGAACTTTGATTTTGTCGCCCAGCTTAAAAGTTTTTTTGTTTCTTTTGCCCGTCAGCTTGTGGTTCTGCTCGTCGTAGTAATAGTAATCGTCACGCAAATCCCGGATGTGGATTAAACCTTCACCCCAGAAATCTTCCATCAAAACAAAAAGTCCGAAGTTCGTGATACCCGAAATTGTACCTAAAAGTTCCTTTCCGAGATACTTTCGAGCCATGAATGTTTGAGCTAAACGGGAACAAGCTCTTTCTGCTTCCATTGCCTCGCGTTCAGTGTCAGTGCAATGCTGTCCTATGTTTTCGAGTACCGAAGAGTAATATGCGATTTTCTCGGATTTGGGTTTTTGCTTGCTGTATTCCTTCAAAAGCCGGTGGACAATCAAATCTGGAAAACGTCTTATTGGCGATGTGAAATGTGCATAATCCAAAAATCCGAGACCGTAATGACCGATATTTTTACTCGAGTACTCAGCTTTTGCCATGGAGCGAAGAAGGATTTGGTGGACAATGTACTTTTCCGGCTTGTCTGCAAATAGCTTAACCACCCTGTTGATTTCCTTTGAGGATTTGTTCTTCAGATTGAACTTGATACCGAGAGTTTTGAGGAAGTCGAGATTTTCGCTGAGTTTTTCGGGGTTGGGCTCATCGTGAATTCTGTAAAGGAATGGCAGTACATCGAGTAATTTGTATTTCTTAGACAATTTCTTCACATGAATAGCAACAGTTTTGTTTGCAAGGAGCATACATTCTTCAACAAGCTGAGTTGCAGTAGTAGATTTTCTCGGTTCTGCCTTAACGGGATTTTTATTTTCATCAAGTTCGAATTTTACTTCGATTGATTCGAAATCAACTCCACCTAAAGCAAAGCGGTTTTCCCTAAGCTGAACAGCAAGTTTGTGCAGAGGTAAAATCAAATCGTCTAATTCTCCTTTGCCGTCTTCAATGATTTTCTGAACTTCCTCGTAGGCAAATCTTCGGGAACTTTTGATGATTGATTCTGAGATGCTGTAATCCATAACGACACCATTCGGCGAAATTTCCATAAAGACTGAATAGGTCAATCTGATTCGTTTTGGTTTAAGTGAGCAAAGTTCATTGGAAAGTTCCTCGGGTAGCATTGGGATGACTCTGTCAACGAGATAAACACTATTGCCACGGCTGAGAGCCTCCATGTCGATTACTGTTTTTTCAGGTACGTAGTAACTGACATCTGCAATATGTACTCCCAGCATACGATTGCCATTTTCGAGGAATCTGAGTGAAAGAGCATCGTCGAAATCTTTCGCATCAACAGGGTCTATCGTAATGATTGTTTCATTCCGCAAGTCGAGACGATTTTTTAGAATGCTCTTCAAATCAGGTTTTGTAATTGAAGCTATTTGTTTTAAAACTTTTTCGGGAAATTCAGTAGGGAGATTAAATTCATCAACAATCGAATCAAACTCTGCGGCTACCTCCCCAACTGTAGAAGGTGAAGAAACGACTTTAACAACTTCACCCTGTGGACTTTTCATCGGGTTGTCCCAATGCAGTAATTTTACTTTAACTTTATCTCCATCTTTTGCACCATTCAGTTTTTTTTCATTAATTATAAAGTCCACGTAGTATTTTTCATCTTCGGGAATGAAGAAATGAATATTGTCGTAAAATTCGATTTTCCCGGGAATCTCGATATCATTTCTTTCCAATATTTTAATTACTTCGCCACGGGGTTTCCTGTTCTTTTTGGTATGTAAAAAACGTATAATCACAGTATCTCCGTCGAGAGCAGTATTCAGATATCTCCTTTTTATTCTTACTTTCAGTGAAGTATCGTGGTTCATCTCGACAAATCCCTGTCCTCCTTTGATGTGGATAATGCCTTCGTTGGTTGATACATTTTCGCTGAAATTTAAGCTATATCTCCTTCGTGATGATTTTGCCAATATCCCTTGAGTGCATAGCTCAGCGAGAATGGATTTCAATATTTCATATTCAGGGCTGTCTGATGCTATATACAATCCTTTTGCAATTTCGTTCAAACGAAGTGTGTTGGTTTCTCCCTGAAACAGATTCAGGAGGTTGTCAATGAGCATTTTTTGGTTCATATGTTTTATTTCAAATTATAAAAAAATCAAAGTGTTAAATTACAATGAATTTAAGTATTATTCAAAAAAATGAAAAATTACTCAATGAACTGAGGGTTCCAGATTCATAGTTATAACTATTTTTAATTCAATGATTTTAAAAGATTTTTCAAATTATTAATAAAATTCATTAAAATACTTGTAGGAAATCTAAATATATGTTATTTTTGAATTTGAGTTTAGCTCATCTGTTAGAAAATCTTGCATAAGGGTTTTTTCTTTGGCAATCTTAAGTACTATTTTCAAGATGTCAGATGTTACGTTTGGCAAATCATTTATTAGTACAAATCTTGTAATGGTTGAGTTAATTTGTTTATAAAACAATTTTTATTTTATTTTTGGGGGACCTAATTTATTTAATCCAAACCGAAAATCAATAACTTAAAGGTTATTTGACTTCTTAATTTTATGATAATCATTATCAAATATTTATACATTATTTAAAGGAACTGAAATGGGTAGAAAACGCAAAGTTGTAGAACCGCAGGAAGTAGCCAAAGCAGAAATTTTGGAAACAATCGAAACTTCAAAACCCGAAGAAGTAAAACTTGAGGAAACTGTTGATACAGAAGCGAAAGAAACAACTGTTGAACAAGTAAAACCGGAAACACCAAATCATTTTAAGCATGAAACGAAAAATCATGGAAAGCACGAAACACCAAGCCATGCCAAGCATGAATTAAGAAAACCGGAATCAAAAAATATTGAATCATCAAAACCTGGTGAAGTAAAAAAAATTGATATAAACGAACTGAAGTCTAAAAAAATTGCTGAGCTTACTTCTTTAGCCAAAGACCTTGGAATTACTAATTTTGCAAATTTTAGAAAACAGGAACTGATTTTAAAAATAGTAGAATCCCAAACCCCTCAAGCATCATCTTCACCTGAAAAAATGGAGGGACAACTTACAAGCTCAGGAGTATTGGAAGTTTTGCCTGATGGTTACGGATTCTTAAGGTCACCGAGCTATAATTATCTTCCCTCGCCAGATGATATTTATGTATCTCCATCACAGATAAAGAAATTCATGCTAAGAACAGGAGATTCAATCGAAGGTCAGGTCAGACCTCCTAAGGAAGGCGAGCGATTTTATGCTTTGCTTAAAGTTGAAAGAGTTAATTATCTTTCCCCCGAACATATCCGGGAAAGAATTATGTTTGATAATTTAACACCTCTTTTCCCGAATAAAAGGGTCGTATTGGAAACAGCACCGAGTATATACTCAATGAGGGTTCTCGATTTGCTTTGCCCGATTGGAAAAGGACAAAGAGGACTGATTGTTTCGCCACCTAAAGCCGGTAAAACTATTCTTCTACAGCAAATCGCAAATAGTATAACAAAAAATCACCCCGAGATAAAATTAATCGTATTACTGATTGACGAACGTCCTGAGGAAGTTACCGATTTCGAAAGGTCGGTCGATGCCGAGGTTATATCATCAACTTTTGACGAACCACCTGAAAGACACGTGCAAGTAGCTGAAATGGCACTCGAAAAATCAAAGCGACTTGTTGAAGCAAAGATGGATGTTGTCATTCTTTTAGATTCGATAACAAGGTTAGCAAGAGCACATAATACAGTGATACCTCACTCAGGAAAAATCCTTTCCGGTGGTGTTGACGCTAATGCTTTGCATAAACCAAAGAGATTTTTCGGTGCTGCGAGAAATATCGAGGAAGGCGGTTCTCTCACCATCATTGCTACTGCTCTGGTAGAAACAGGTAGTAGAATGGATGACGTAATTTTTGAGGAATTTAAAGGTACGGGTAATATGGAATTGGTACTTGACAGGAAAATTGCCGACAGGAGAATTTATCCCGCTATCGAAGTTAATAAATCAAGTACGAGACGTGAAGATTTATTGCTGGCTCAAGAGGAGTTATACCGTATCTGGATTTTAAGGAAAGTCCTGAGTGAAATGAACGCTCCCGATGCCATGGAATTCTTCCTTAACAGATTGAAAGGTACAAGAAGCAACAGGGACTTTTTACTCTCTATGAATAGTTAATTTGCTTTTATGCTATTCGTTAACTATGAAAGATTGAGGTTTATTTTAAATTTTTTCGTAATTTCAATGCTGTCAAAAGTTTTGACAGCATTTTTTTATTATTAATTTTGGATTTTTACTATGGCAAAGAAACATACGGCAAAGAATGATAATCAAAGGGAGACTGTTACCCGTAAAGAAAATATTAAAACAACACAAAAAAAAGATTTGATGCCTGAGAAGTATCAGGATTTATTTTTTATCGGATTGCTGTTTTTACTTGTTTTTATTTTCTTTTCATCAGCTATTTTCGGAAACGGTTTTTATGTCTCGGATAATCTAGCTTCAAAGAGTTTTGAGACTTACGTAAAACAATCCGGCGGTAACTTTCCGCAATGGATACCATATATTTTCAGCGGGATGCCAAGCTTTGCGGCTATGCTAACTACAGGAGCCAGGGCATGGGCTTTCATTCAATCAATCGTTTTCGAATCAATCGGATTCATTGGAATTTTATTTTCAAGCGATGTAGCACGATTAGCAATGTATTATATAATCTATGGTATCGGCATATATATTTTAATGAGAACCAAAGACCACGAAAGATTCGTTGCTTTTTTTACTTCAGTTGCGGCAGTCTTTTCAACAAGCGTAATTGTATGGATAATGATAGGACATAATACAAAACCTGTTGTATTTGCAATGTTTCCATTTGTCATATTGCTTTTGGAGCAATTGAGGCATAAGTTTTCGATACTTAATACAGTTCTTTTAGTAATTGTCGTACATATAATGATGGAAGCAGGGCATGTCCAGATGATATTTTACGGAATTTTGACATTTGCTCTGTATCTTTTATTTGAATTCATCAGCAGAATTATCAGTAAAAGACAACCCCTGAAAGTATTGAGAGCCGCCGGCCTGCTGGCTCTGGCAGGTGGAATGGCTTTCATAATGTCATCAGACAGGTATTTGAGTACAATGGAATATACCCCACATTCAACAAGAGGTTCGGGACCGATAATTAAAGCTGAGGCAAATAAGCAGGATGCTACAGGTGGTAATGATTATGATTATGCCACAATGTGGTCTTACAGTCCACAGGAAATGATGTTGTTTTTAGTGCCAAACTATTATGGATTCGGCAAGCTGGATTATTCAGGTGATGCAACCAGAGGTGAAGAAGTCAAATTGCTTACTTATTGGGGACAGAAACCATTCGATGATGCCGCTGCTTACATGGGTATTGGCATTTTGGCTCTCTCAATACTTGGATTCATAATGTACAGGTCAAATGTTTTCGTACAATTTCTCATGTTTGCATCATTATTCTCGCTATTTTTATCTTTCGGAAAAAATCTGCCATTTTTATACGACCTATTTTACTACTATGTGCCAAGCTTTAACAAGTTTCGGGCGCCAAGCATGGCATTAGCGATTATGCAAATGACAATACCATTATTAGCAGGTTATGGTCTTTCGGGAATTTTAAACTGGCGAAAAAAACCTGATGAAAACAGCAAAAAGATAATGAAAGGGTTTATAATAGCTTCTCTAAGCTTTATAGGTTTAGGATTTTTGTTTGCTCTACTATTTAAATCATCTTACATTGATGCTGTAACAGGTTCCGAGAATGCCTCATTCCAGAATTATTTAAAGCAAATTCCAGATTATGCAGAATTTATTTATAACCACATGATAACTGATTGGCTGGTTAATGGATTGCTATTGGTTTTAATAGCATTTCTGATTTTCTATTTTGTGAAAGGTAAACTAAACAAACAATTATTTTTTGCCGGAATGGCTGTTTTATTGATTGTTGACCTTTGGAGAGTTGACTTCCGACCCATGGAAGTTTCAGATAAGCCAATTGAAACCGGGGCATTTGCAGAAACGGATGTTATTCAGTTTCTGAAGCAGGATAAATCAGTCTTCCGAATTGCAGATATGGCTCAAAGAGATACACCGAATAGTTTGGCTTATTTCAAAATTCAAAATGTGAATGGTTATCATTCGGCAAAGTTGAGAGTATATCAGGATATAATGGATGTTGCCAATATGCCCCAGGCACAAGGTTCGACCTCGATGGTACTTAATCCGTTCTTATGGAATTTAATGAATGTTAAATATATTCTTGCACAGGGAAAATTATGGGAAGGTGCAACACCCATTTACCAATCACAGCAAACAGGTGAAAGCATATACTTTAATCCTGGAAGATTGCCAAGAGCATTTTTCGTAGATTCTGTAAAAGTAGAAAAACCACTAAAGATTTTACATCACTTGCGTGACGGCGATTTCAATCCCCTCCAGCTTGCTTTTGTTGAGAAAACGATTAATGTCGAAATTGATACTGTCCAAACAGAAAATAAGGCACAGATTGTTCAATACAGAAATGAATTTATTAAAATACAGGCAACATCAACTGGCAACAATTTGCTTTTTATTAGTGAAATTTACTACCCAGAGTGGAAGGCATTTATTGACGGCAGGGAAACCGAGATTTTTAAAACTAATTATGCTTTCCGCTCAATTGTAGTACCAAAAGGAAACCATACAATCGAATTAAAGTACGAATCTCGTGGATTCAATACAGGAAAAGAACTAAGTCTTGCCTCAAATATTTTCGTTGCTTTAGTATTAGTTTTAGGAATTTATTTGGAACTAAGGAAAAAGAAGAAAACTGAAGTTACGGATTGAAAATAATTTTTATACTGAGCCGGAGTAGATTTTTCAATGATTAATTTGCTTCGGTTTTTCTATTTAGCTATCACGTTTTTTAAATCTGGTAATAAACATCCTAATTGACAACCAGTGCTTCAATGCAATCATTAATTTATGGATACCCGAAACTTTTATTTTCTTTTCAAAAATGTTGAATTGTTTTAATTCAATTTTTTCCAACAACCGAAAATAAATTGCATCCATTACTTCTGCTGCAAATATTGTTATTCTCTCATCGGGTCGAAGGCAAGTTCTTGCCTTATGGAAGAATTCCCTGGCTCTTGCGGCTTCGAATTGCATAAGCTCAACAAATTTATCATTGTAAGTATCACTTAGAAGTTCTTCTTCAGTATAACCGAATTTATCCATATCCTCTTTTGGAAGATAAATATATCCTCTGTCCTTATCGGTTTTTACATCCCTTAGAATATTTGTCAACTGTAAAGCATATCCGAGATTAATAGCATATTTTTTTGTTTCTTCGTACTTGTGCCCGAAAATTTCTATACTAATCAAACCAACGACACCGGCGACTCCATAGCAATATTCCTTCAACTCTTCGAAAGTTCCGTATCTTGTTTTTACCAAATCCCTTCGGCAACCATCAATAAGGGTCATAAAATATTGTTTCGGAATGTTAAATCTGTTAATAACAAGAATCAGAGGCATTATTATCGTACTTTTATTCTTACCGCTGTATATTTCCTCTATTACATTGTCCCACCACTGCAACCTATTCAACTTGATTTGCCTTATTTTACCATCATTGTTCGGAGAACTGTCAACAATATTGTCAATATAACTGCAAAACGAATATATTGAGCTGATTGCCTTTCTTTCATCTTTGGGTAAAAAGGAAAACGAATAAGAAAAGTTTGACTTCTCGGTTGAAGGTGGTTCAACTTTCTCATAATTGGCTAATTCGATATGGCTAAGCACTTCCACTGTATTACAAAATTGACTTTAATAAAATATTTAAAAAGTCCGCTTTTGAATGTGCCGGTCTTGTTTTTAAAATTTGTGAATCCATTTTCCTGATTTTTTTGAGCAACATTTCACCTCCAATTATCGTTGCTTTAATTTCAATTTTTAGTCTAAAATATTTTAAATGATGAATTAATTCCCAACCAACTTTAAAAAATGAATCAGTATAATCATATATTTCATTTAAACATTTAGATAAATTAACTGAATTTTCCCGAAGATGCAAATTTTCTTTATTTAGTGAATATTTCTGTAATACTTCATGTGGCAGATAACATCTTCCTTTTTGTAAATCAACTGACAAATCCTGCCAGAAATTTACAAACTGCAAACCTGTGCAAATGGCATCTGAGTATTTTTTTGTTGTGTCGTTATATAATCCGAATATTCTCAAAACTAACTCCCCTATTGGATTTGCCGAATAGTAGCAGTAATCTTCAAGTTCATTGAAATTTTCCGGATGATTGAAATTTACATCACGCTTAAATGCAATCAGTAATTTTAAAAAAGGTTCTGTTGGAATATTACATTCATTTAAAGTTTGTTTTAATGATAATAGTATCGGATTAGTCAAATCATTTTTTTTGCTTGCTTCAGTCTGGCTTGTTCTATTCTCGAAGTATTCCCAATTATAAGAATTATCTGATAAAATTTCTTTAAGATTGTCGAGATATTTAATTCTTCTTTCCGGTTCATCATCTGATTCATCGGCAATGTCATCTGCAATGCGTGCGAAAGAATAAACGCTATAGAAATTTTTACGCAATTTTTTTGGAATTAATATCGAACCAACGGGAAAATTTTCGTAATGATTTGTTGCTATTTGTTTACAAAAGTTATATGCTGATTCCATAGAATTAACAGCAAACCTACCACCAGTTACTGTAGTCAAATCCTGTAATTCATCTTTGGATATAACTTTCATAATAACATATTACAATTAAGGGCTTTATCGTATTAATAACCAATAAAGCCCCTAATTAACTTCTAATCAATAATTTTAATAATCTTTGTAAAATTCATATCTGAAATCTTCAATTACAGCTTCATCCTTAATCTTACCGAACCAACCGTAAAAGGCATTTTTTCGCAAGTCTCTTAGCATTTGTGTCTTGTAAGAATAAATTTCAGCAACATTCTTTGTATTTGCCATAACTTTGTTATATGGTTCTATTATATAATAACCTCTTGTTCCTCTAATGGGTTTTGACATTTTACCTTGTGGAAGTCTGAAAACTTCAGTGGCAAAAGCATAGTCAATACCAATTCCGGGAATGTTTTCATCCATTTTGAATTGTTCGACTATTCTCGGGAAATTGAATCCGTCAACATTTTTTGCCTCTCTTAAATGTTGAAAGGATTTCAATTTTGTATAAAAGTTATTTGCTATTTTCTCGACTTTATCAAGTTTCTTTTTATGTTTTAGTTCTTCCTGCATCTGTAATTTCATTTCCTTAAAATCTTTTACACCTCCTTGTTTGGCATCGCTAACCTGAACAACTACTATCCCATATTGTTCTAATTCTATTGGTTCAAAAACTGTCCCGATTGAATTTTCAAATGCAAGATAAGTCAAATAATTCGAACCCAAAATCGGTTGTTTGTTTGTAACAAAATTGGACATCGTAGCAACCAATCCCAATCGTGATACCAATGTATCGAAAGGTGTTCCCTCTTCGGCTTGTTGTTGGATAGAATATGCCTCTCTGAAAAGTTTATTTGTTGTAGCTGTAGAAATTATAGGTTTAATATTTATTTCACTAAATTTAACCTCATCAGATTTTTTATCTGTAACTTTGATAATATGATAACCGAATTGTGTTTCGACCGGTCCGACGATTTGCCCTTTTTCCGCAGCAAAAGCGGCATCTTCAAATTCTTTAATCATTCTTCCTTTACCAAAAAACCCAAGGTCTCCACCTTTTTCTGCACTACCTTTATCTTCAGAAAGTTCCGTTGCCATTTTTGCAAAATCTTCACCCTTTTTTGCTCTTGCCAAAATTTTATTTGCTTCAGCTTTGGCACTATCCTTATTATCATTGAATTTAACAAGAATATGGCTTGCTTTTACCATTACATTTGTCCCAGAACGTTTATCATCCATACGGAAAAAGTAAACACCGTCAGTTCCGAGTGAAATCGGTCCCAACACCTGCGATACCTGCATTGAATCAAGAAAAGGTGCTTTTATAGGGTCAAGGTCGGCTACCATAATATATTCACTTGTATTGCCTCCATATTCACTAAGCTTAACATCAAATACACTGTCTTTCTGCTGAACTGTTGTTGCAAGATTCAGGTCTTCTTCGATTTTTGTAATTCTCTTAATAGCTCTTGCGGTATCATCGCTTGAAGGTTGAATAGGGAAACGCACGTATTTAACCTGCCTCATGGGTTTTTGTTCGTAGTATTTCTTATTTTGTTCGTAATATTCCTTCAATTCCTTATCTGGAATATTTATTTCAGAATCTTTTATTGTATTAACATCAAAGAAAAAGTAATCTGCAGAAACAGTTGAGTTCTCTGCGGAAAATCTTTCTTTAACAAATTCGGAAGATAATATTGTCTCGGATGAATTAACAAGATATGTCATTGATTCAGTAAGCTTTTGCTCTCTAAGATAATTTTCAATGTTAAGAAGGTCTTTTTTAAAACTTTGAACCTGTTCCTGTTTTTGTTCAGGAGTATAATTAGCTCCAAGATAGTTAACAATACTTTCAGGTTTTGTAACAATTTCAAGATATAATGCCTTGTTAAAATTACCTGTTGTATCAGTAAAAATTCTTTTTAAAACATCAGGAGGATTGTCGAGCATGACATCTAAAATTTCCTCACCGGATACGAAAATCCCTGCTTTTTCTGCTTCCTGCTTTAAAAGTAATTTATCTATCATCTCATTCCAAACATCTGTTCTGACCTGTCTTTCATCAATTTGTTTGCTTTCGTCCTGGGAATTCGCACGCATCTGTTCTATTCTTTCCTGAACCAATGCATTGTAATCCTTGTAAAGTATATCCTCGCCGTTGATAGTCGCAATAACAGCGGTCTGAAGATTTTTTCCGCGTGTCATCAGATTGCTTATATCAGCATCGGATATGACCATAAAACCTATGAATATAATAGCAAACAAAGCCAAAGCATAAGGCGATGTCTTCCTGATTCTCTCCATTGTTCCCATGTGTTTTTAATCTCCCGTGGTCTATGACCAAATAATTTTTTCAAATGACATCCCATACAATTATTTGGGATGTTTTTTAATATAATAATAATTATAGAATTACAAAATTACTACTCTTTTTGGAAAATTCCAATTTCTAAGCATAAGTATCTCAATTTTCAACAAAATATTTGATTTTTGAAATCGTTACTTTAATGATTATTATATAAGTTATTAAAATTTTAACAGGTTTTTATGAAAATAGGCAAATTTCAAATAGATGTTATTGAAACGGGAGTTTTTCATTTGGACGGTGGCGCCATGTTCGGTGTCATACCAAAGGCACTTTGGGGGAAAGCATATAGTTTTGGAGATGAATTAAACAGAATACCTCTCGAAGCACGGCTTATGCTGATTCGTTGGGCTAATAAAATTATTTTAGTGGATACCGGGAATGGGAGTAAACTTCATCCTAAAGTTGCAGATAGGTACGGAATAGATTTAACTAAATCTCCAGTAGAATTGCATTTGAAACAATTCAACATAACTCCTGAGCAGGTAACAGACGTAATTTTAACACATTTGCACTTTGACCATTCGGGAGGTGCTACAAAGATTGAAAACGGAAGAATTGTTCCTACGTTTCCAAATGCAAAGTACTTTGTCCAAAAGGAACAATACAATTGGGGGATTAGACCTACTGAAAAAGACAGAGCTTCCTATTTCCCTGAGAACTATGTTCCTTTAATGGAAAATGGTATGTTAGAACTTTTGGATGGAAATGGAGATATTTATCCCGGTATTTCCACAATAACGGTTAATGGACATACACGAGGCATGCAACTCACAAAGGTAAAAGATGATGGTAAAAGTGTACTATTTTGTGCAGACCTTTGTCCAACAACGGCACATGTACCCTTACCTTTCGTTATGGGTTACGACAACGAACCGCTAAAAACAATTGAGGAGAAAAAACTATTGTTACCACAATTGTATGAAGAAGGAACAATTATTATTTACGAACATGATGCATTCAGACAGGCAAGCAAGATAATTAGTCATGCAAACAACTTTTCTGCAGGCGATAGTGTTGTAATAACTGATTTTTCTAAATTACATGATTAATTTATGGAAAAATTTACTGAGATAATAAACGAGGGAAAGAAATTTGTATTTATTTGCTGTTCCAATGAGGTCAAGGAAGGCAAAGGAATAAGGATTGCATTTGAGCAGGATGTTGATATGCAATTCGCTGTCTTCAGAATAAAAAATCTACTTTATTGTGTTTCGAATATTTGCCCTCACCGCCACGCTACAAGAATATTTGAAGGTATTATCAAGGGATTAACAGTAACCTGTCCTTTGCATGGTTGGACCTATTCACTCGTAACCGGAGAAAACACGAACACTCATCAAGGTATAAAAAAATTAAACAAATATGAAATCTTTGAAAAAGATAATATGGTTTTTATGGAAAAGCCGGAATTGAAAATCCCGAAATGGAGAGAAGATGTGAAAATAGAATCTGGGAAAAATCCAATATTTGATTAATATTATATCATATCATCATGAGCTTGTCGAAGTATGTTTTAAAATTAACAATTATCAATCAGTTTAAAATTTACAAAATATTTGAAATAATGAATTTTAAAAAAATTTTATTGGAATTAGCTCTGAATTTGGGTTTTCTCGATATGAGAGTTGCCAAGGCAAGACCATTTGACGAGGAATTCAAAAATTTTAGCAACTGGCTCGAAAATGGTTACCATGCAGATATGCAATATATGGAACGAAATCAGGAAAAGCGTCAGGATATCCGAAATGTTATGGAAAATGCAAATTCAGTTATTGTTTTATCTCATTCTTATTTTAATGACGATGATTCCTATACTCCCAAGAGATTGAAATATGATGGAAAAATTGCACGATTTGCAATGGGTGCTGATTATCATAAAGTTGTTCTGAAAAAATTGAAAGAACTTGCACGGTTAATTTTAGAACAATATCCCGACAGCACAAATAAATGCTATGTGGATACCGGTCCTATCCTTGAAAAACAATGGGCTGTTCGCTCTGGTATTGGTTGGCAGGGTAAAAACAGTTTGATAATTAACCGAAAATATGGCTCTAATTTTTTCATCGGTATAATCATAACGACTTTGGAACTTGAACCAGACCAACCAATTAAAGATTATTGTGGTACTTGTACAAAATGTCTCGATGACTGTCCTACAAAGGCAATCGTAAAACCAAAAGTTGTTGACGGAAACAAGTGTATCTCATTTTGGACAATTGAAACCAAAACAGCAACGATCCCCGAAGAAACCCGTAAAAACATTTCCGGCTGGGCTTACGGCTGCGATATATGCCAGGATGTTTGTCCGTGGAATAAGAAAGTTGTTAGATGTTAGATGTTAGATGTTAGAGGTTAGATTTTAGCAGAAAGCGAAAAGTAAATCCGCAACTATTTATATTCTAAATTCTATTTTCTATATTTTATTTTCTACATTCTATTTTCTAAAGCCGAGCCAACAGGCGGAATTGAACCGCCGACCTATTCATTACGAGTGAATTGCTCTACCACCTGAGCTATGTTGGCTTTGCAGTAATGACGAATAAGTCGGATTAATCTTTGTATTCGACAAAAAGATTTTTTGCAACTTCATTGCCGATTATTTTTTCTTTACCATTTAATGTTATGGTTATTGGTCCGTTGAATGGAGCAATTTCAATTACCTTGAGAAAAACTCCGGGGATAAGCCCTGATTTTTCAAGATAATCTAAAAGCTTTGGGTCTGAATCACCGAGACGTCTAATCATAACTTCAGAATTTTCATTGACTTCAGTAAGGATTGCTTCCTGATAAAGCGGTAATTTACCATCTTTTGTAGGTATGGGATGACCATGCGGGTCAAACTTTGGGTCGCCTAATATGTTAGTAATCTTTTCGGCAAATTCCTCAGAAATGAAATGTTCGAGGCGGCATGCTTCATCATGCACTTTTTCAAGAGAAAACCCAAGTTCCTCTTTTAAATAAAGTTCGAGCAATCTATGGAACCTGATAATTTCAAGAGCGACTTTTTCACCAGCTTCTGTCAGCTTCACACCTTTATAAGAACTGTAATGGACAAGTTTCATATCGGCAAGCCGTTTAATCATTCCGGTAACTGACGCACCGGATACCTTCAACTCCTTTGCAATGTCAGTTGTTGAAACTAAACCGCCTTCCTGAAGCTTATATATGGTTTTTACATAATCCTGTACTGATTGACTTAACATATTATTTTACTCATTATAAAACATAATAAACTGCAACTTAATCATTTTTTTTAGTAATATAAAATAAAATATTAATAAAAACTAAATTTTGTGAAAATTAAGTTGCTTACTTCGGGCTTAAAAGAATGGATATTATAAATTTAATAGGTTAAAAATATCATTAATTAACATAAATTTGTCGGCGTGGCCGGATTTGAACCGGCGACCCCTACTACCCCAAAGTAGTACGCTAAACCGGGCTGCGCCACACGCCGAAATTTTTAAGAACGCAAAAATAAGAAAAAGTTAATAATAAACAATTATTTCTGTTAATATTAATTCTCTTATTCAAAAACAGTAACCGCATTTGCCTTTAGGGAAGAAAGCCGAAGCATCTCTTTGGCATTATCGAAAATATCATCCAATGCTTCATCTTTACCAAGTTGTGCTATGCCTATGCTAACCGTTACATTGAAACTGTCATTTTTAATTTTTACGATTGATATTGCAACATCCGACCTCAATCTTTCAGCCCATGACTTTGCATCATTAACGGCTACATCTATCAAAACAACACCAAATATATTTGAACCGGCTCTACCCAGCAAATCATAAGGTCGAATTTTGCTTTGTATGATTTCAATAACATGTTGTAAAACAACATTTGACCTTTCGGGATAATTTTCCGGGTCAATTGCCTTGTATTTATCTGTTTGAATAAGACAAAGTGTCATAGGATAGCCAAAGTCAATGCTTCTCAGCACTTCTTCATTTAATCTCCTCATAAAAGCAGGGGTATTAAGCAATCCCGATTGAGGGTCAAAAATCATTCCTTTGTTAAGCATGTCGGCTAATTGCAGTTGTTCTATTACAGAACCTGCATGTGAAGCCAAAGTTTTCAATATGTTTACTTCGTAAGGAGTAACATCCGCCCCATTAACACCTTCGACAAACAAAGCACCATAAGTACCCGAAAGAGATGATAAAGGAATGGAAATGAAAAATCCTGAATCGAGTTTTTCTTCTTTATCGCTTATACGGACTTGCTCAGAAATGTTTGGTACGTTTACAATGATTTTATTATTTGTAATTGATGTACCTGCAAGGGATTGTTTTGATACCAATGAGTTAGCTTCGATTTTTCCCGGATAGTTATTGTTTTTTGTATTGAATACTACCCATTGATTAATATCAGGGTCAAAGCCGATGACACCGCTAATGGCATTTTCAAAAACACTAAAAGCAGAATTCAATAAAGAATCATAAAGACCTTTTATGTTTAATTTATCAGTGTTTAACATCTCCCTAAACTGATTGACTGCGGTCAAAGTTCTCGAATCCTGCACTAAATCATATTTTGCAGTATAGCTTTTAACAAGGTTGCCGATTAATTTGGCAAAATTACCGAATAACCCTACAATTGAAGTATCATAAGAACTCGTATCTTCGGAATCTACACAAAGTACTCCAATTATCGAGTTATTGAAAAACACAGGCATACCAAAAAATGAAGCAACACCTACTGATTTAGTATAATAAGGAATCAAATCCAATTCTGCGCTTGGACTAATTTCCGTGAGAATTTCAGGTTTCATATTTTTTGAAATCTGGCTGACAATGTCATTGCCGAAAGGTATTCTTCTTCTTGCGGCAATCGAACCGGGGACATCAGAATCGAATGCTTCTATGATTAATTCTTTTCTGTCCGAATTTACTAAAATAAATATTGCTGTTTTGGTATTCGTAACTCCTCTTGCAATTTTTAAAACTCTGGTTAGCAAATACTCAAATTCTTTTCTTGGTTCCATCCCAAGTGCAGGGTCGGTTTCCATCAAATCTGCAATAGGAATATCAATCTTCTCGATTTTATAATCCTGATTAATTATTATCTCAGGTTCTTCAATTATTTGCTTACTTGCAAAAACACTTTCCCTTGCCTCAGTTTCGATAATGGGAGTTTTTGGTTCGATAGTTAATTTTTCATCTGATTTATTATCTTTAGCGATAACCTTAATACCAGAATCTTCGTCTTCGAAAGTAAAATCATTTAGCTCAGATAAATCTATTTTTAAAGGTTTTTCCTCAATTTTTATTTGCTCATAATTTTTTTGCGGTTCTTCAGTGTTTTCATCGAGTAGTCTGAACCCTTCCTCGTCGGTAATTTCCTTTTTAAAATCCTTTTTATCCCTAATGATTTCTTGAGTTTGCTGATGTGTTCTTCCCGGAAAATCTTCAATAATAACACGTTTGGCTTTTTTATCTTTACTTTCTGTTGTCCTGACATCATCCGTATTTGCCTTGGTTCTGAGTTTATTTGAGCCCAACATTAAATTTATCCGGTAAGAAATAATCATAACAAACCGGACAATGCCCAAAATGGACAGCGAAATTCCAATAATTTTCATCGAGACCAAATCCACAAATATGGCTATGAGAAATCCCAAAATAACCAATCCTAAAGTAACGAGGTCGCCGACAGTGAGTAATTTTTTGAAATCTATATTCTTCATAAACTTAATTTATAATTATTTAATTTCTTCCGTAATAATTTTAATTTGTAATAACATAATCTCCAAAATTAATTAATTATAATATATTACACTAATATAATAGAAAAAATATCACTTAAACAGCAACAACTGTCTATTCTCCCTCACTTATTAACAATAATCTTAAATGTTTCACTAAAATTCGCAGACTCGATTTTCAGGAAATAACTCCCTGACGATAGATCACCTAAAAACAAGTTTTCGTTTATTGAACCCGGCTCATAAAATTGACTTTTTAGATTTGAAATTAATAAACCTGAAATATCATATAAATTGAAATCTAATTGAGTTGGAAAAGATAAATTAAAGTTTACTGTTAATGAATTATTTGTTGGATTAGGATATAGAGTTTCAATATTATCTTTTGGTTCATGAATACCGGTAGTAATGAAGTTGAATAAAACTAATCCCGGTCCTCCACCAGCAGCTATGTATTTATTGTTTTTTGTTATCTTTACCCCCCCAGCGAATGCACTTTCCCAGAAGCTAATAGTTCGAACAACTTTTATATCAGCTAAGCTATATATTGTAATTTTATTTGAGTAATTTGGAAGGATGTTGCCAGATAGTGCTAAATATTGTCCATCAGGAGAAAAAGCTATACTTGCAACACTGCTTGCAACTCCCGGGATAGTGTTAATAATTTCGTGAGTCTGTGTGTTCATTATTGCAACTGCTTTGCCGAATTCACTTGTCATTGAAGCTAATAAAATTCCGTCATCACTTAATCTTAATATTCCGCCAACAATATCACTTCGATAGTCCATCTGTAAGGTATGCACATTTATAAACATTAATTCTCCATGATAATTTCCTTGTCCAATATCTATTGATAATGATACAATTATATCTTGTCCATCTTTACTAAAGACGAAATCTCCCACTATAGCTGTTCTTGTTTCATTTCCGAATTTATTAATAAATTTTATAATTGTATCTGTTTGATTATCTATCAAATACAATCCATTTATATTTGAAGCGGTTACAGCTATAGTTCGCATATCTTCAGAAACAGCTAATCTGGAATAGGCGGGATTAAATGGTAGTTTTGGTAATTTAATTGTCTTTAATATTTCAAATGAAACAGAGTTAATAACATCAACAAACGGAAAAACATTGTTAACGCTATCTGGTGTTTCTCGTACAGCAAAAATTAAAGAATTATCACTGCTATATTCTGCATCAAGATAACCGGGTAATTGTTTAATCTGTGTTCCAGACTGTGTATCGAAAATAATAATTCCACCACTTCCGACAGTAAGTATCTTGCTGTCATCGTTTGAAAATTCCAAACGGGATATGTCATGTGTCCATCGCATCCAGACGGTATCAAGTTGCGGTTCTTGTGCCTGTAGGGACACATTGCAATGTGTCCCTACCAGGATAGCTAATAAAATCATCAATTTTGTTTTCATTTTAACTCCAATTATATTTATAATAATCATCGTCTTCCCATTTAATCGGATTGTTGTGTAAGTATTGACGTATTTTATACAAATCATTATCATTACGGATTATGTGTTCGTAATAATTTCGTTGCCAAACAGGAACGGCAGGTGTTTGACGTAATATGTTGATTTGTTTGGTCACCGTTGCTTTGTATAATTTAACAATTGTCGGAATTGAATTTTTTGTTGATTTACCGAATGATTCCTCCTGTCGTAGGGACACATTGCAATGTGTCCCTACATCGGGGGGTTCTATTATAATTATCCCATGTATATGGTTAGGCATTATTACAAAATAATCTAATTCAATATTTTTCCTGATTTCTTTTGTTCGTATCCATTCGGCTTCTGCTATCTTCCTGTATTCATTCAAAATCACCTCACCATTTTGGATTACTCCAAACATACATTCCTTGTCATGTGTGCAAATTGTAATATAATACCAATTTGGTTGGGAATAATCATATTCCTTGATTCTTATTGATTTTCTGTTATGGTTAATTATTCTATCCATAAATTATTACATTTTCAAAAATAATAATCTATACATTCACAACGTAAACTATTTTTTAGCTTAAAGTTTAAAGCAGAAAGCCAAAAGCATAAAGAACTAATTCACTAATGAACTAAAGTACTCAAAAACTAAAGAACTCATTAAACTTATTAAACTTATTGAACTCATCTCATCCTTCGACAAGCTCAGGATGACTTAATAATTAATTACCCCAAACTTGGTAAACTACAGAACTATAGAACTACAGAACTAATTAATCACTTTCACTTCCTGTTGTTACCGTCATTCTTTCTGTTTATCAAAGCTTTTACTGGAGCCAATCCCAATGCACTGCCTTCATGAATTGCCTTCAAGACTGCACCGCCACCAGTGAAAATATAATATTGGGGACTGTCGAGAGCGACAATGTATAGTCCGGGAAGAAGCCGTTTAAGTTCCTGCATCGTATCGCCACCGCCATAGAGCTTGACAGCTTTCCTGTTGTGGTCTATCGTTTCGTCCAAAGCTATAGTGCCTTCGTTGAAATGAGGAACATAACCCATTACAGCATTTACAAAAATTGTGGTCGCCTTTGAAAAAACTTCCTGAATTTCCGGCTCGTGAAATGATTCCTTAGCAACGTCGAGAACATAGTTTAAGCTGTCGCCTTCTTTTAAATCATCAACCTTATGCGTTCTGAATTGTCCATCGAACCTTCCTTCCATGGTATCAGACTCAACAATATAGGGCAGTTCAATCAATTTTCCCGGATAAGATTTGGCATACTCTACAAACTCCTTTGCATATTTCAAATCATCATCGCCGACACCCTTAATGCTGATTCCATATTTTGCGGCGAGATAAGCGTTATACATTACACCGCCAAGCACGAGATAATCCGCTTTTTGTATTAATGTGTAAAGAGATTCAATTTTTGTGTCGAACTTAGAGCCGGCAACGACTGCTACGAAAGGTCTTTCGGGGTCGTAAATTCTTCCAAGATTGATTAATTCTTTTTGCATTAAAAATCCAGCATAAGAAGGCAAATATTTTGAAACACCTACAGTCGAAGCATGAGGTTGCCATGAACCGAAAGCGTCATTGACATAAATATCAGCAAGTCCGGCAAGCTGATTAGCGAACCTGTCCTGAGTTTCTTCGTCTCCTTCTTCGCCGAAAAACCAGCGTGTATTTGGCATATAAATCCCGTCAATCGTATGGTCATTCAAATCACGAATAAGGTGGTTAATTGAAGTCTCGATACCCAGATAGCCCAAGGTCCCATGCGGGAAAAACTCGGGAATTTTTAATGATATATGAAGCTTATTTTGAAAATAATTAACGATTGGTTCGACTGAAGAATCATAGGATATATTAATATTTCCCGTTTTTTTGTCCTTTGGTCTTGCAACATGTGTCATTAAGATGATTTTCCCCCCCTTGGCATTAATATAGTATAATGTGCCAAGAGTAGCATCAATTCTGTACGGGTCGTGGATTATCCCTTTTTTCACGACATTATGGTCAACTCTAACAAGCACTACTTTGTTTTTCAGGTCTGCATCCTGAATCAGCGGAATGTTCAAATCTCTGATATCCATTATAAACCTTTCTGTTAATTATTTTTACAATTTTTTTAAAAGAAATCATATAAATATACTTAAAATTTATAAAATACGAATAAAAATAATCTGTTTAAATAAAAAATTTTACTACTAATAATTGCATACCATTATAAATAAATATAATTTTGTAGTTTATATTTAGTTTTATTGGAAAATATTAGTTTTAGGAGAAAAACAATGGCTTATATTCCGAATACGGATGAAGAACGAAAGTTAATGTTAGAAAAAATCGGTGTTAACTCATTTGAAGAATTAGTTAAAAATATACCTGAACAAATCAGATTAAAAAAGTCAATGGCTTTACCTGCTCCGATGTCTGAATTTGAAGTTATGAAACACTTAAGGCAATTGTCACAGAAAAATGTAAATGCAAGCACTCATGTAAGTTTTTTAGGAGGTGGTGCTTACGACCATTTCATCCCTTCTATTGTATTCAGTGTTTTGGAGAAACCGGAATTCAAAACTGCATATACGCCTTATCAGGCAGAAGTTTCCCAGGGTACATTGCAGGCAATGTATGAATTTCAATCAATGGTTTGTGCATTGACAGGCATGGAGGTTTCAAATGCATCGATGTATGATGGTGCTACAGCACTCGCCGAAGCTTGCTTGATGTCAAATGCTCATAACAGAAAAAATGAATTGCTACTTGCAGGGACATTGAACCCTCATTACCGTAAAGTTCTTGAAACGACTTGCAGAGGCAGGAAAATTACTTTCAAAGAATGTGCCTTAGAAGATGGCACTTGTGATTTGAATCTATTGAAAAATTCAATATCTGACAACACATCAGGCGTCATCGTGCAACAGCCAAATGCTTATGGCAACCTTGAAGATGTAAATGAAATTGAGAAAATCACTCATTCAAAAGACATTATGTTCATTGTATCGTTTGACCCAATATCGCTTGGTTTAGTGAAGGCACCCGGCGAATATAATGCAGATATTGCCGTTGCAGAGGGACAATCATTGGGAATTCCATTGAACTACGGAGGACCATATCTTGGCTTATTTACTGCTAAACAGAAATTCGTTAGAAAAATGCCCGGCAGACTATCCGGTGTTACAAAAGATGCCGATGGCAACAGAGGTTTTGTCTTAACTTTACAAACCCGAGAGCAACAGATAAAAAGAGAAAAAGCAACATCGAATATCTGCACAAATCAGGGACTGTTTATGCTTGCCGCAACTGTCTATATGTCAACAATGGGAAAGCAAGGAATCAAGGAAGTTGCAGAGCAAAGTTACCATAAAGCACACTATTTGGCAAAAAAGATAAATGAAATACCCGGATTCTCCTTGATGAATGAGAAACCATTTTTCAGGGAATTCTTAGTAAATACTCCTGTTGCTCCATCTGAAATTCTTAAAAAAGGAGAAGAGCATGGCTTTTTGGCAGGAGTAGATACCAATCGCTTTCCAGAATGCAAAAAAGGATTACTCATTGCGGTAACCGAGAAAAGAACAAAAGCAGAAATGGATAATTTTATTGAATTTCTTAAGATATTTTCAAAGTAAATCCTATGATGGATAATAATTCATTTGGAGAATTTATTGATAAGCTTTCCCGACTAAAAGTTAAAAGAAAAGCTCTGATTGCCGGCATAGCAGTTGCTATTGCCGGTGCTTTTTTTATGTTTTCTCCTTATGGTATTATCAAGAGCATAAAACTTGCACATCAAAGAACTGAATCATACAAAGAACTTCTCGATATGAAAAAAACAAATGATTCATTAAGAAAAAAAATAATTGAAATCAGAACCGACACTTTGGAAATCGAAAGAATTGCAAGAGAAAAATACGGTATGATTAAACCCGGAGAAAAGGTATATATTCAAAAAAAAATATTGCAAAAAAATGAAGATTAATACCTGAAATTATGTTCATCGGTGTTGATATAGGTGGAACAAATATTAAGTGCGGTGTTGTTGATTCTTCCGGCAGCATTCTCATGAGCAATTCTTTCAAGACTGAGACCGGAATGGGACCATCATGGAATCTGAGACAAATAAAAAATTATATATTTGATATGATTGGCTATTATCCGTCTGTTCAATCTATTGGAATTGGAGTTCCGGGAATAATTGATAAATCCGGTTTATTGCATGTATCGCCAAATCTTCCCGAGTGGCATGGATTAAACATTCATGATGATTTAAAAAAAGATTTCAATCTGTTTATTGTAGTTGATAACGATGCCAATGCCGCCGCTGTCGCCGAACTGGAAATTGGTTCAGGCATAAATTACAATGACTTTATTTATGTAACTTTGGGTACGGGAATTGGTGGTGCCATAATTATAAATAAGACAATTTTCAGAGGAACCCATGGCGGTGCCGGAGAAATTGGTCATACGATAATCAATTACGATTTAATTAATGAAAAAATTCAATCCTACAGGCAAGGTACACTCGAAGAGTTGGCAGGCAGGAAGAAAATTATTTCGAATTACGAATTACGAACCACGAAAGATGCTTTAATCAAATCAAGTAATGTTGAAGAAGTTGATGTATTTTACATTGCAAAAGCTGCACAAGAAGGAGAGAAAGAAGCTATTGAGTGTTTAAGGGAAAAAGGAGAAATAATCGGTATTGGATTAGCTTCTGCTATGAACTTGCTTGACATACCTGTTGCGATTATTGGTGGAGGGATTTCTCAATCTGGAGATATTTTGTTTGATGCAATCCGAAAAACAATAAAACAACGCTCTTTGCCGACTATATCAGAAAGATTTGATGTTAAGGAGGCACATTTTAAAAGTGATACAGGAATTATTGGTGCGGCAATGCTTGCTGCAAACAAATTGAAAGAAAATAAAAGATGAAGTTAATAATCAAAATATTTATTTCTGCACTTTTATTAATTACTAATTACGAATTACTAATTACCAATGAATTATCAGTACCTGATAACGTAAAACAGATAACGGATAACGAAATCTCTCAACTCCCAGCTCACAACTCTCAACTCATCGCTCAAAATGACAGTATAAAAACCATTGATTCTGAAATTGATACTTTGAAGCCAAAACCTTTGGATGATTTTGTTTCAAACACAGCTATTTCAAAAAAGAAATATGAAATGGCAAAATCCCCAACTACTGCTGTTTTACTTTCATTGTTACTGCCAGGAGCAGGGCAATTTTATAATGAGTCTTATTGGAAAGTTCCTTTATTTCTTAGTGGAACCGGAGTACTGACTTACTTGATAATTGACAATAACATCAAGTATAATGATGAGCAAAAAAAATATGATTTAATGGATGACAATGATGCTAATAGAAGCAGACAGAAAATAGTAAAAGAATTTTATAGAGACCAAAGAGACCAGGATGCATTTTATTTGTTAGGAGTTTATATCCTTGCAACAGTAGATGCATACGTTGGTGCTCATTTATATGATTTTAATGTATCTGATGATTTAACCTTAAAGCTAAGAACTGATTTTAAAAACGGTTTCAGAGTTGGTTTTAGTTTAAACTGGTAATTATACTGCTTTTATAACCACGATAGTCATATCGTCAAATTGAACAGATTCAGATGTGAAATCCTTTATGTTTTTCAAAATCTCATTGCGAATATATTCGGAAGATTTATCGGTATTTTTTCTTAATATTTTTACCAATCTTTCATTTTGGAACTCCTGACCATAATTATTCCTTGCATCCAAGACACCGTCAGTTACAAACAGAAAAATATCGTCCGTATTATAATGTAATTGTCTTTCTTCAATGTGTTCGTTAAATAATTTGCTTTTTGCCATTCCGAGTACAATACCATTTGGTTGTATCACGGCAACATCTTTTGTTTTACTGTTTAAGTAGTACATTGGTAAGTGTCCAGCTCTCGATAAAGTGATGCTTTTATTCTTCGTATCGAAGATTGTGCAGATAGCCGTAATAAAAGAATTTTTCTCGAGATATTTATACAATAATTGATTTGACCTTATAAAAAGCTCCTTCGGCGACAAATCAAACTCATGCAATGTCCTCATTATCCCCTGTGCTTTTGACATATATAAAGCTGCAGAAGTACCTTTGCCAGAAACATCACCAACAATAACAGTTAAATGACCGTTCTTCGGCAGATAGTCGAAGAAATCGCCGCCAACTTCGTGGGCAGGAATGGAAATCCCGGAAACATCCAAGCCGGTAACATAAGGTATATTTTTTGGTAAGGAAGCCAATTGGATTTTTCTTGCCAATTCCAACTCGTGTTTGATTCTTTCCTGCTGAGTCAATTTTTCATATAAAAATACATTTTCAACTGCAACAGAAATCTGTCCGGAGATTAAATTAAGAAATTCAATATCTTCAAGATTGTATGGAGCTTCCGAAAGCTTATCACCGACCATTAATGAGCCGACAATCTTGTCCTTAGAACGTATAGGTATTACATAACGAAAATCGCATTTTTGATAAATCTCCCTCATTGAGTCTTCAAGGTAATCAACCCTGAATTCCTTTTTGAATTCTCTTATGTTGGCTATCTGCTTTGAAGCAGTATATTTGCAATATTCCTTAATGCTATCATTGTAATAGCCGTGAAAATATGAAGTAATAACTGTTTCCTCATTCCGATAGAAGATAATACCTGCTTTTTTCAGATAAACGAGTTCCACTAATTCATTAATGATATTCTTGGAAAGTTCATCCAAAGAAATTGTTTTATCGAGAATTTCTGAAAATTCAGACGAAGCCCTTCTGTAATCAAATCTCGTTCGGTAATATTTTCTGTCCAGATAATTTTGTCCTTTTCTATTGATATATTTAAAAATAAATGCTCCGGCAATTGAAACAAGTATCATGCAAACATTATGATACACGTCAGACATTTCAGTAGACAATGGTCTTTCTAAAACTTCAATTGTTGTTCCTGTAAAATGTAAATTCGGGACATGAATGTTCAACTTAGCTATAAGTGTGATTATATAAATTATCACACTAATAAGTAATATCTTCCAAAGGGTAGAAATAAAAATATACTGAATGTTTTTTCTGATTCTAAATTCCAAATTTAAAAGTTTATATCTTCCTATTGTATATACTAAGGCAAATGGAATGAGAATTAATTCGATAATATAAATTACATTAAAGAAAGCAATCCCCTTAATCGCCATAACTAAAGTGATAACAGCTGTTATTAAAATAAGAAGGAAAACATAATTAATTGGTTTGCTCAAGCTTGACTCTTCCTTTGAGCGATGCTTCCTAAATATTAAAAGGACTATAAAGTAATATAGCAAAAATAATGGTAGGTAAAACTGCAGGATAAGTAATATAGTTGTATCTAATTTTAATGATTTTAAAACAAATACGTTTAATACTGCTAAAAGGATGAAAGTCCCACCGAAAATATAGGGTACCCATAACACCCATTTTGATTTTAATAAATCCTGCCTCACTCGTGGGAAAAATACTAATGAATTTACTAGCAATGAAAATCCCAAAGCCGGTGTGAAAACAAACAAGAAAAATGTATGATACTGAAAAACTCCGTAGGTTCTGACAGGGATTAAAAATGCAGAAATATAGTAACCAATTAAAATTAAAGAGCTTCCAAGAAGTCTTGCTGTTTTAATTTCCGGTCTGCTTTGTGTTAAAACAATTCCTAATAAAAAATAGAATATTGCAATAATGAATAATAAAAGATAGTTTACAGAAACCTGGAATCTGACAATTTGTATTTTACATTCAAATGTTTGGTTATTTCTTAATATTTCATACCTCAGGTAACTTCCCTTCTCCCCTTTAACAATAAATTCATTTGCTTCAAATGCGGTTTTAAAAGGTTCCCCGTTGACTTTAACAAAGTAATCACCAACTCTTACTCCTGCTCTTTCAGAAGCACCTCCTTTTTCTACATAACCGACAAAAACAGCAGAATTAAGATATCTGATAAAATCACGAGGAATATCTTTTTTACATACCCTTACAACTTTATAATTAAAAAAACCGCTTCTTGATCTTGAAAAATCTTTATTGATGATTCTGGTATCAGCATAAACAATGTCAACCGAATCTTTTTCCTGATTCTTATACAAAAGTACAAATAGCTCACTTGTATCTTTGGGTATTTTACCATTAACTTTAACGATTAAGTCGCCAACATCAATTTTACACTGAATTTTTTTCTTAGCCAAACAACCTTCAAGTTTAGCTTTAATTGGCTTACTGACATAAAATCTTGTAGGTAAATCAGAATAATAATTTTCATCGGTTTTTGTAGTTACCATCATGATAAAATTGCTAATATCCAATGACAATAGGATAAATGCGGCAATACCTATAGCAATTCGATAAAGTACAGTATGTGCTTTTCTCTGAAACAATATACAAAACCGGTTATTATTATTTTGTTATTTTCTATATAACGAAATTAATAATAAAAATGTTTCAAATATGAATTTATTTATCACATTCTTTGTTATTTTATTTCATAATGAAACAATAAACCAGTATTTGTATAAAAAAAGCTGATCTAAAGAGAACAGCTTTTTATGTAATAACTTATTATAACAATCTTAAGATTCAGCAGGAGCCGATGCTTCAGCTTCAGCTTTCTTTGCTTCTTCCTCGGCTTTCTGTTTTGCTTCCTTTTTCTTTTTCCTCTCTGCTTTGTCTTTGTGATATCTTTCGTTCACTTTTTCTTTGTGAAGTTTGACTGCTTCTTCAATTTCAACCTGATTTTTTCCTTTGAAAGCCAAAGCTCTCCTTAGAAGGATCCCTTCGTAGCTTAAAAGGTTTCTCACAATCGGAGTCGGCTGGGCACCGGCATTGAGCCAGTAAACAGCTCTGTCAGGGTCAATAGTAATTGTTGAAGGTTTAGTGTTTGGGTCATAGAAACCCAATCTTTCCAAATAAGCGCCGTCTCGCCTTTTGCGGCCATCTATTGCTACTACATCGTAGACTGCGAAGTGCCGTCTTCCCTTACGTCTTAAACGTAATTTTACCATGTTATTATTCCTTTATAAAATTAATATTATATTTATTACAATGAACCTAATCATTTTCACTTTATTTTACTTCTCCATTTCATCCTTCGACAAGCTCAGGATGACGGCTTTAGAAAAAAGAACATAGAAAATAGAAGATAGAAAATAGTATTTAAATTTTCCTTAAAACTTTTTAACTTTTAACTTTCAAACTTTATTACTTTCTACTATAATCATCCTTCGACAAGCTCAGGATGACGGCTTTAGAAAAAAGAACATAGAAAATAGAAGATAGAAAATAGTATTTAAATTTTCCTTAAAACTTTTTAACTTTTAACTTTCACACTTTATTACTTTCTGCTATAATCATCCTTCGACAAGCTCAGGATGACGGCTTCAAACCACTTTTATTCCATTCCCATGCCTTTTGGCATTCCGAAATTTTGCAACATTTTGTATTTGCCGCCTCGGGTCATATTTTTCATCATTTTACCCATTTCATCGAATTGCTTCAGAAGACGATTAACATCCTGTATAGTTGTTCCGCTACCTGTTGCAATTCTTTTTCTTCTCGAGCCATTCAGTATTTTTGGATTTTGTCTTTCAGCTTTAGTCATTGACCTTATGATAGCTTCGACTTTGGAAAATCCGTTTTCGTCAATATTTACATTTCTTAATTGCTTGTCCATGCCGGGTATCATGCCGAGTAAATCTCTAATCGAACCCATTTTCTTGATTGTGGCAAGCTGGTCAAGGAAATCATCAAAAGTAAATTGATTTTTTCTGATTTTCTGCTCGAGTTTTTCTGCTTGCTGAGTATCGAACTGAAGTTCAGCTTTTTCAACAAGAGTTAGGATATCACCCATTCCGAGAATCCTTGAAGCAATACGGTCGGGATGGAATGGTTCAAGTGCATCGAGCTTTTCACCTGTACTTACATATTTAATAGGTTTTCCTACGACCTCAAGAACGGATAATGCGGCACCGCCACGTGTATCACCATCGAGTTTAGTAAGGACTACACCTGTCAGATTTAACTTTTCGTGAAATGCTTTGGCTGTTGTAACTGCATCCTGCCCAATCATAGCGTCACAGACAAACAATGTTTCTGTCGGTTTTACTGCATCGGCAATATTTTCAACCTCATTCATCATTTGTTCGTCAATAGTCAATCGCCCTGCAGTATCAATGATGACAATATCTCTGGCAAAACGTTTGGCATAGCTGAGTGCCTCTTTTGCTATTGTTATGGGTTGCATTGACTCATGGGTAAAAACCGGCAGATTTGCCTGTTTTCCGAGAGATTGCAACTGGTCAATAGCGGCAGGACGGTAAACGTCTGCAGCAACCAGCAATGGCTGTCTTCCTTTTTTCCTCAGACTCTTGGCTAATTTGGCACAAAATGTTGTTTTTCCTGAACCCTGCAAACCTGCTACCATGACAACTGTAGGAGGGTTAGGAGAAAAAGTCAGGTCGCTTCTGTTCTTGCCCATTATTTCGACAAGTTCGTCGCGGACAATTTTTACAATAAGCTGTTCGGGCATAAGGTTACCCTTTACCTCAGTTCCTATAGCTTTTTGCTTAACTTCGTCAACAAACTTTTTTGCTACATCAAGGTTAACATCCGCTTCGAGCAAAGCACGTCGTATCTCACGCATAGCTTCTGAAATATTTTCTTCAGAAATCGTTGCCTGACCACGAAAACGCTTTAATGCTAATTCTAATTTCTCTTGTAAATTCTCAAACATTTGCCAAATCCAAAAAATAAGAACTACAAATTTAGGAATTTATATAGATAACTCCAAAATTTATAGGATTTTATATTTATCGAGGTACAAATGGGTAAGTTGCTTCCTAAACAAGTTTATCTACAATTTTCATTCTATTTCAACTCAAAGAATAGAATTCAATACGTTTATCTGCTTCGTCAATTTCACTTTCTATAAGGTTCTAATCTTACTAACTCACTTTTTTTGTAATTTTGATAAATGGATGAAGAACAAGTAATAATATCAAACTGCGATGAAGAAACTATCGATGCCGGATTTGAGTTTGCAAAACAACTCAAATTATCCGATACTGTCTTGCTTTATGGTGATTTAGGTGCAGGAAAAACAGAATTTTGCAAAGGAATCTGTCAATACTTTGAAGTGGAAAATACGGTTACAAGTCCGACCTTTACAATTATAAACCAATACTCTGGAATCTTTGAAGAATTTGATGTAGTAATTTATCATATTGACCTCTATCGTATTAAGACAATTAAGGAAATCGCAGAAATCGGGTTACAAGATTTCATTGATGATGATTATTCTATTAAACTCATAGAGTGGCCCGAAAAAAACGAAAATGGCTATCCGAATTATTCTTATTCTGTTTATTTCTCATTTTTCACTGATAATCCCAATAAAAGAAAAATAGAAATCAACTGTCATTAGAAACTACTTATCCGGAAATCTTTCAGGATGTCTTGTGAATGCCGCTAATCGCATACAAATTAAATCCTGAATATTTTGAATTTTACTCAAAGGACAGGTGAAATTATTTACCATAATAGAAAAAATTATTGTCTCATCATCTCTTGATTTGACATATCCGCTGATGGTTGATACATTATTCATCGTACCGGTTTTAACCCGAACCCTTTTTTCAGCTGCGGACTTTGTCAATCTCCTTTTCATTGTACCACTTTCGTTTGGGGCTGCCAATGATGTCAAAAATATGTTTCTATGCTCCGACTTATACATGTTATTTAAAATGGTTGTTAATAAGTCAGGGGTAATCATATTCATTCTCGACAATCCAGAACCATCCACTATATAAATTTTATCTGAGGCACCCACTAACTTGCTCAGATATTTTTTGACCTGCTCTATTCCATTTACTGTTGAACCAAATCCGGTTGTCTCCCGTGCAATCGTTTTCAGTAACATCTCTGCGGCAAGATTATGACTTTCCCTGTTTATAATTTTAATGATATCAGATAATTTTGGTGAAAAAAAGGTAAAATTCTTTTCCAAAAATGTATAGTCGGGAAGAAAATTCAATTCATCAATGTCAGAAACTCCTCCTTTGTGACGGATGTTGTTCTTTTCCAAATAATCCTTAAAAATATACAGAAAATATAATGTCGGATTGTCAATTGTTACCGTTAATGTATTTGAAGCAATTTTACTTGAGTCGAAGGCGATATTTCCATTAATTTGGATATTATTTGTACAAATTTCCCTTGTTACATTTAAGTTGGTTAGTTGCTCGGGTAAAGATGTTACTGAATTATTAACAATATGAGTATAACTGAGATTTGGGAAAATGGAAATAGTAGTTGCATTACCCGGTTTTTTACCACTTTCAACAGTAATACTTATCTTATTGTCTAAAATTGAGAGAGCATTAATTTGTGAAGAAAACGTATAAATCATATCATCAATTTGCCAACCAGAAGCATAATACAAATCATCGAAGAAGTTATCATCTCCAATTATATCCCCATCAATTACCTTTATACCAAGACTATCGAGCATTTTATAATAATAATTGAAAATTGCAAAAGGATTTTCTGAGAAATAATCCGATAATGACGGGTCACCAAAACCACGAATATAAATATCACCAATAAATTCACCTTTTTCATTAATATCACCGTCTAAATACATTCTTGTCTGAAATCTGTAGTTAGCACCTAAATATCTGACAGCTGTTGCAGTTGTAAGAATTTTTTGGTTGGATGCCGGGATAAAATTTTTATGCTCGTTTTTTTGAAAAAATATTTCATTTGTTTCTGGAGCCATCACCGAAATTCCGATGAAAGCATTATTTAAAATCTGGTCATTTATGATTGATTCCAGATCATTCTGAAGCTCTTTTAACGGAGGCAATTGCTTTAATGTATCAGCTTTAGGTAATTTGAATAATACCTGAGAATTTAATGCAATTGGATTGAGTAAAAGTAATAGAAATAAGACTTTGACGATGTTCGATATTACGAGTTTAAACTGAAGCTTAGCGAGTTTTTTAATTAACCCTGAATACCAAAAATCAACTTTTTTCATTTTCAATAATTTTCTGAAAATAATATTTTAAAAATATGTGAATAATTCTGATGCAAAATTAACATTTTTAAATTGATAATTCGTAAAATTAAAAATGAAGAACATAATTTTTTAAATTATTTAGATAAATAATTTTTAAATTGCAATTATCTTTAATTAACTTGAGAAAAAAATCATGAAATTGAAAAACAAGAACATTAATTTTCTAGTCAGGACTTTAGCTATTATCGGCTTTTCGATAATAACTTTTTCCTGTGATACCGATGATATCACTAATCCAAATATATTTTCACTCGAAGATGATGTAGCATTGGGACAGGATTTAGATGTACAAATCAAAAAAAACACAACTGAATATCCAATTTTAAATAATGCGAATGCAAAACAATATGTTCAAAATATGATTGACGAAATAATAAAATCTCCGGAAGTAAAGTATGAAGAAACTTTTTATTATCAGGTGGAAATTATTCAAAAAGACGATGTTATTAATGCTTTTGCCGCACCGGGTGGATATTTATATGTTTATACCGGTTTGTTGAAGTTTGTAGAAAATGAAGCAACACTGGCGGCTGTTTTGGCTCACGAAGTTGCTCATGCCGAACGCAGACATGCTACTAAACGTATGACAAAACAATATGGTGTTACTTTTTTACTCAATATTATTCTTGGTGATAATCCTTCCCAACTCGAAGAAATCGGTGCTAACCTTCTTACAGGACTCGCATTATTGAAAAACAGTAGAGATGATGAATTCGAAGCTGATGAATATTCTTTCAAGTACTTGCAAACGACGAAATGGTATCCCGGAGGGATTACTTTTTTCTTCGATAAAATCAGTGCCAATTCAAGTGGAGGTTTCCTTGATGAGCTACTTTCAACACACCCTATGCCTGAAGACAGAGTTGCCGCTGTTGAAGAAATGATTAAAAAAGCAAATATTGCACCAGCAAATGAAAGTAATTTATTTACGACTGCTTATCAGAATTTTTTAAAAACTCTTCCGTAAATGTGTTCATAAAGTTTATAAAAGTTAGTAAAGTTGAAAAGTTTGAAATTGAAATATGGTAAATAAAGAAATCTCAAAAGGTCTGATAAAAAAGATAAAATCATTACATAAAAAGTCAGGAAGAGACGAATCAGGATTATTTATCGCAGAAGGTTTCAAAATATGTTCGGAGATTTCAAACTCATTGTATCAACCTGAATTTATTGTTTTACCAGGAAATGCTCAAAATGAATCCATTGAATTGGCTGAAAATATCGCAACTATGTATAATTGTCCAATATATGAATGTCAAAGAAAAATCTTTGATTCTTTATGCGACACAGATTCTCCTCAGGATATAATTTCTTGTTTGAAAATTATTCCTAATGCTCCAATAATAAATAAATCTTTCATAGCCTTCGATGCAATTAGCGACCCCGGAAATGTCGGTACAATTATCAGAACCGCTAAATGGTTCGGATTCGAACAAGTTCTTTTAAATAAGGGATGTGCCGATATTTATAATCCAAAAACTGTCCGTTCTTCAATGGGTGCTGTCATGAAAATGAATTGTATAAAAACATCAAATTTAAAAAATTCGATTGAAAAATATTTTCCAAATCATTTGATAATTGGGACATTTCTTGACGGAAATAAAGATATTTCGGATGTATCAACAAAACACAAAATCGGCATTATTTTTGGTAATGAATCTAAAGGAATTTCCGAAGAACTTCTTTCGGTTATTGATGAAAAAATTACAATAACCGGTTCAGGTAAATTCGATTCTTTGAATGTTGCTGTTGCATCCGGAATAATATTATATGAGCTATCAGTAAAAAAATGAATGATTTAATGAATTTTTTTTCTTATATTTGAAAATTATCTAATAATGGATGTTTAAATTTTTGATAAAAACATGGACTCTATACTTCCAATAATAATAATAACTGTGTTGAGTTATTTAGCCGGCTCGATACCAAGTGCAGTAATTATTAGCAAACTTTTTTACGGTTTTGATATTCGAGAAAAAGGAAGCGGTAACATGGGAAGCACAAATGCTTTCCGCATTTTAGGTTGGAAATGGGGTGTTATTGTTCAAGTAGCAGATGTTTTGAAAGGTCTGTTTGCTGTCCTTGTAATTGCCAAAATATTTGATGTGAATTATAATTTTGGCTCTTCTTACTTTGAAAATCAAACAATTATAATGATTATCGCAGGTGTTTGTGCGGTAATCGGACATATATATTCTCTTTTTGTTGGGTTTAAAGGTGGTAAGGGAATAAATACAACCGCAGGTATGCTTTTGGGTATAGCACCAATCGAGGTTGGGATTGCACTCGGTATCTTTTTAATAGCTGTTATGCTCTCAGGTTACATTTCCTTAGGTTCAATTCTTGCAGCTGTTTCACTGCCGTCTTCATTGCTGTTTCGTTATAATATTTTTGGAGTTAATATTCCTGGTTATCATATTTTAATTTATTTCATATCAGCATTAGCATTATTACTGGTTTTTGCTCACCGCTCAAACATTAAAAGGTTAATAAAAGGGACTGAAAACAGGTTCAATAAACTTCGCTTAATAAAACTTAAGTCAGGTAAACAGGATAATTGATTTGTTCGGACATTTAAAAATTGGAATTATTGGAGCAGGCGGTTGGGGTACAACTGTAGCAAAATTATTATCCGAGAACAATCATAAAATTATTATATGGACTCATGAAATTGATGTCGTTCAGGGACTTAACAATTCAAATACAAATACGAAGTATCTGCCGGGTATTATTTTAGATAAAAATATAAAAGCTACCAACGGACCCAATGATTTGAAAAGATGTGATTTATATATTTTGGCAATACCGACACAATTTATCAGACCAATATTCAACAAATACAAATTTCCCATAAAAGATAAAATACTTGTTAATCTTTCAAAAGGAATTGAAAAAAACAGTTTAATGAGAGTTTCACAAATCCTCAATGATGTAACAGGTATAAATGGTAAGCAATATGTTGTACTAACAGGTCCAAGCCATGCCGAAGAAGTTTCGAGGAAGACACCTACAACTGTCGTAGCGGCATCAGATGTTATTGAAAATGCAAGATTGATACAGGATATTTTCACAAATTCATATTTCAGAGTTTATTCTTCTGATGATGTTATTGGATGTGAAATAGGTGGTGCTTTGAAGAATGTAATTGCTATTGCTGCTGGAATAATTGATGGTCTTGGAATTGGTGACAATACGAAAGCAGCTCTTTTAACAAGAGGATTAGCAGGAATGACTCGTCTTGGAGTAACTCTTGGTGCAAATCCAATCACCTTTTCCGGTCTGTCGGGCTTGGGTGATTTAATAGTAACCTGCAACAGTAAGCACAGCCGAAACAGATTTGTCGGCGAACAAATAGGCAAAGGACGACTACTCAAAGAAATACTCAAGGATATGAATATGGTCGCAGAAGGTGTGGAAACTACAATTTCGGCAAATCAACTTAGCGAAAAACATCAGGTTGAACTTCCCATAACCTCACAAGTTTACAAAATACTTTTTGAGGATGTTAATCCTTTAAAAGCAATAGCAAACCTTATGACAAGAGAAACTAAACATGAATGGTGGTGGTAAGTACAAGCAATCTAAAGTTTCGCACCAAGACTTAATGAGAGAAAAATACCTCCAAAATCCTTTATTGGACTGTCCTTAACACTCTCGATGCCATTTTTTCCGAAAGGAATATAATAATATCTTATATTTAATGACATAAAAGCTTTTTCACCGGAACCGACATTTGCTCCGATACCGACAAAACTACCTAATCTCCCGAAAAACTCAGATTTTCCCAATGCACTGAAGAATTTATTTTCATAATTTAAATAAGGTGCAGCAATAATTAGCGAAGGACCAATACCAAGACTAATATATGGTTGTAAATTGTCATGTAAAATGTCTTTGAAGAAGTATTTTTGAATACCTAAAGTAACAGGTATCATAAAAAGCCGATTGACTTTTCCGGGAATGAAAATTGTATTATTCTGATAATCATAAAACTCTATTTCATCAGTATTTCTTGCTCCGGAAATATACAAATTAGAAAAGAAGCACCAATCATTTAAAAATTTCTTCTGATAAAAAATTCCAAGACCAAAACCATTGCCTGAGAAAACCAAATCCATCCCCCATGCAGATTTCATTTCCTCCTCTGCTGTTTTTGCATCATATATCAATGGGCGTGGAGAGATATAAGTATAGACAGTATCCTCTTTTTCTTCCGGTGGCTCGATACCCTTTATCTGAGATCTTAGTTCGGGAGCAAAAAAAATCAAAACAATACAAAATGCCAATATTTTTAAAAAATTATTCAAATTCTATATCAAAAATTTCTACCATTATAAATGAATACGAAATCAATGAAAGATTATTATTTAACTATTTATTTTGATTAATCGTAAAAATTTGTTAATATTGCCAACTAAATATATAATTGAATTAATTTGTTGTTTGATAATTAAATAGTTATTGGAAAAGCGGGCAATAGCGTCCCGATACTTATTGGGATGAGGAAAGTCCGAACTCCTCAGGACAACGTGCTTCCTAACAGGAAGGCAGTAAGCTTAATTGCGAGCTGACGGAAAGTGCAACAGAAAGAATACCGCCAATCCGTCCTTAACGGGAGTCATGGAGGTAAGGTTGAAATGGTGAGGTAAGAGCTTACCAGAAGTCCGGGCAACCGGATTTGCTATGTAAACCCGACGTGGAGCAAAGCCAAATAAGAATGCGTTTGAGAACTGTCCGTCCGATGCTTTATTGATTTTAATCTTTAGGGCAACGTATTCGGGTAGGCTGCATGAGGGCAATGGCAACATTGCTCCCAGATAAATTATTGCCTCGGGGCAACCCAAGACAGAATTCGGCTTATAGCTTTTTCAGTAACTTAATTTTTAAATTTGGAGGAAAATATTATGAAAATGCCTGAAGACCCATTTATTCTCGAACTATTACCCGAGTTTTTTGAAACTTGGATGAATGACCTTGACAATCAACTTCCAACCATTATGAAAGAACGTGATGTGAAGGAACTTTACAGATTCGGGCATACACTCAAAGGTTCATGCTTCCAATTCGGTTTGGTTGAAACTGCACAATTGGGTATCGAACTAATGGGTACTTCCAAAGAAGAAAATTGGGATAAGGCATCTGAATTGGAGAAGAAAATCAGGCAATCGTTTAACGAAATGAAAGAGTTTGTTGAAGCAAACCTGAATAAATAAATTTTTCGTTGTTAATTAAAACTGAGGTTGTTATGAAAAAGCATATTTGTTTTTTATTTGTTGTATTTGTTATATTTTCATCACTTAATACTTTGCATTCTCAAACAAGAATCGCAGTGCTTCCTTTCCAAAATCAGGAAGGCAAAATTGATTTGAATATCTGGTCTTACAATCTTCAGGATTCATTGCAAAATGCTTTGCTTGCTCTTGATGCTGAACAAAAATACTTTCAGCTTGTACCTGGAGATTCAATCGAGGATTTGCTTGCTGAACTTAATCTTGACCCTACAAATCCTCAATATCCGACAGATATGTGGAAAGCTGTAACATCCTTGAATGTCGAAAAAGTAGTTTCGGGAAATTTTTATATCAGAGCAGGAAAGTTACTTATCAATGCCTATGTTTATGATGTCCGAACAAAACTTCCGGACCCGAAGCATCAGGCAAAGAACATTTTCAAGGATATTGATGATGGTTTGTCAGCAATTGAAGTAATCGTTGTTAAACTGAAGCCGTTGCTTATTAAGTGAGCTTAATAAGTTGATGAGTTTAATGAGTTTTATGAGTTAGTTGGATATTAATTCTATATTCAAATTTCTTTATAAATATACACTGTTTTAAATAGTGAAAATTATTCATGTTACCTTCTTAATTTTATTCCATAAGTTCATCTACTTTCTACTTAATCTTATTTTTTAATTCATCAATTTTGTTTTTTAAGCTGTAATAAACTTCGGGAGTCAAAGCAGAACGGATATTATCGAGAAATTTCACAAGCATTGAATATTCTTCATCGTCGAGAACACCATCTGCCATGAATTCCTGCAAAATATTTTGAAAGTCTTTAGAGACTACGGATGTTTTATTGATTTCTTCAATAGTTTTAATTTGTTCATTGATATACATAAGCAGAAAGGTTGATTCTTCATATTTGATTTTTCGTTTTAAAATAAGTCTTTCGAGTAATGATTTTTTGCTAAAAATCTCGTTAATTGCAATTTCATGAGTTATTTCCTCTCTCTTGAATTTCTCTGTAATGTCGAGTACATCGAATTGAAAGCGGTTAATGAAATCCCTTTTCCTGATTATAAATATCCAACCGAATAACCCTGAAAAGACAGCAAAAGCAAGAGCAACAGTTAATTCACTGAAAAGTCCCGTTCGAAGCAATGCTTCGTATAACTTATAGAAAAAATGTGAGTTTTCGATTAAGCCATTATTTTGTATTGTATAAAATATCCCTGAAAAATCTTTTTCTTTCAATTCTTCAACAGGTTTGAAAGCATTTACATGCGTAACGTATTCATCGATAAAATCCTCCCAATCCTCTGGTTCGATTTTCTTACGGATAGTTGCCCATTGACCAAGAGTATAACTTAAACCATACTTTGTTTCTATCAATTCATTAGCTTTCTTGAAAAAATATAGGATTTTCTTTATATGTGGAGTTGGTATTCTCAGGTGCTTATCAGAAATTCTTTCCTTTATACCCAATAAAAACTCATGGACATCGGGATTTATGCGATACTTTTCACCCAATCTTCTATAATGCTCGTTGTTTAATTCTATTACATTTGCAACACCAATATGAGTAACTGAAATTAAATAGAAGTTCTTTGGTAACTCGATTTCACCGTATCCTTCAATGAAATTCCGGTCATCAGGACTGTCCATTTCACTCCAAAGTTCTGAACCAAAGAATGTTGATGGATAGATTTTATCAAAATCATCGAGGATAAAAACGAAATTATCTTCAGGATTGCTTTTTGATTCCTCAAGAAATTTTAACAATTTTCCTTTAACAAAACCATGCTCACCAAAGTAACCAACCCAAGTTTTATGATACTCCACCGCCATATCCTCAACGCATTGAAGCTGCAAAATTCTATTCGGATTTCCTGTTATAAAAAGTGCGAGGCGTTCAACCAGTGTAGTTTTACCTGAACCGCTGACACCTGAAATTACAATTTTGTTATATTTCAACAAGGGATAATAATAATACAAAAGTTTATCATACTCCCAGCTTGGAAGAAATGGCTTTAGCATAATATTATCGAGTTCTAATACATCCGATTTTTCATTGTGATTACTAATGTAAATTTTATTTAAGTTTTCGTATTTGTCTTTTATAGTTATTATTTTATTTTTTTTCAGAACATTTTCAGGTAAGACTAAATTTGTATCAAAACCATTTGCCGCCAAAAGTGTATCAAGATAAAAATAATAATCATCCGTTTGATTTTTAAGACCTTCGGTAACACCAAATAATAGAATTGATAAAATAATTATGCTGCCTAAAAAGAGGAAGAACACTTTGCGAAATCTTGAAATATTATTCTTTCGCTTATTAATCATATTGAACTTTACCTTAAAACTACAAATTTAGCAAATTTATTTTCAATACTCACATAATACATACCTACTGGCATTTGCGAAACATCAATTCTTAGATTCTCGACGTTATTCGAAATGGCTAATTCGTAATTGATTACACTTTGTCCAAATGTATTGAATATTTTAATTTCATGTACGGACGAACAGCCGTTCGCCCCTACGAAAATTTCAATATATTCGCTCGCAGGATTAGGTGATATATATATCTTTATATCATTAAAATTATCATCTTTGACTGACGATGCGGCTTTGGTAGTAAAATTGAATACTTTGGAATATTCTCCAAAATCATAGCCATTACTATTTCGTACCCGCCAGTAATATTTTTTATTGTGTTTAAGTCCTGAAACGAGATATTCTCTTTCAATTAGTGATACTTCATCAACAACAGGATTTTGAAATTCCATGTTTCCGGATACCTGCAAATGATATGTGTTGCTTTCAATAGAATCTGTCCAGTTAAGATACAAGGATGTATCCATTTCAATAGAACTGTCAGGTGGAAATAACAAGACAGGAATACCTAAATCTTGCTTTACTGTTCTGAAAGTTTTGATTTCTGTCCAAATACTCATGTTGGAATCAGTTGTATATCTCAATTTCCAGTAATATTGTGTGTCATTTTTAAGGTCAGGTATGGTTATGCCTGTATTTCTGATGCTTTTTATATCATGAAGTATTGATTTCATGTCGCTAATATTTGAAATCTGAATGTTAAAGTCATTGCAAATCTCCGGTTTTTCCCATGAGAAGACGACAGGAATTTCAACATTTTTTGACTGATTTTCAGGTGATATTGTTATGGGTTTAATTAAACCTATCTTAAAATTCCAAACTTCGGAAAACAAAGTCCAGTAGCCATTCAGGTTTGCCTTGACTCTCCAATAGTATTTGGTATCGTAATCAAAATCATTATATTGAAATGAATTATCTTGCAGGGAAGAATCTTCAAATATGATTTTTTTAAAATCTTCATATTTAGATATTTGAATCAAATATCCATTAATAGCAGTGGTATCGTTCAAAATACCCATGTCCCATTCAAACTGAATATCTTTTGGATTTCCGATTGAGTTGTTTTCAGGTGCCAGAGCTGTTGGTGCCCGAATTCCTGTTCTAAATGTGAAAACATCAGACCAGTAACTAATGCCCACTTCAAACTTTACCTTAACCCGCCAGTAATATATTTTTCCATAACCCAGTTTATTAACAAATATGGTTTTCTGTTTAACGTTTGGGTCTGTAAAGAATACATTTTTAAAGTTAGAATCAGTAGCAATTTCAATATCAAAATTAGTGAAGAATGTTGGATATTCCCATTCAAAAGTTAACGAATCCGGCAAATCATCGGCATTATCAGATGGATTTACAAGAGTCGGTGCCGGGAGTTTTGTAGTGAATTTAAAATATCCTGACCAATCACTTTCACTAAATTGATTTATTGATTTTAATCTCCAAAAATAAGTGTTATTGCATTCTGCACTGAACGTAAAAGAAGTTGAGGAGAGTTGTTTATCAGAATATTTGATTTTAAGGTCTGAACCTTCATATCCATAAATTTGCAGCCAATAGTTTTCAGCATTATCAACATCTTCCCATGTTAAAACAACTGTTGTATCGAGATTAAATACTTCTTTTCCGGGACTAAGAAGATTGGGAGCATTCAGTTTTGTCGTGAATTTTCGGACTTCCGACCAGGCGGATGTATCTGATTGCTTAATTGAACGGACTTTCCAGTAATAACTCGTATTCAATTGTAAATTATCTATACTATCACTGAAAGAAGTTTGATTTTCAGTTAAGAACCTCCTCAAAAAAATATCAGAGAAATTTGAGTTATGAGAAATTACAAATTCATGCTTTTCAGCAGTTCTGCCCCGATACCAATAGAATGATATTTCACTCGATAAATCATACGCATTATTTTGCGGATAAGCTGACACAGGAGCAATCAATGGCTTAACATCAAGCACCGTTTTGTAAATACCTGTTTCAGTTCCGCAGTATAGAGTATCCTTGTTACTTTCGCAAATTGAAAGAACCGTCCTTTTCCCGATGCCATAAGTAAAAGGTCCCCATAACTGACCGTAATCAGGAGAGAGGTATGGACCGTTGTTATTTAAGGCGGCATATATAACACCCTCTTTGCTTTCAATCATTTGATTAACAGAATAATATAGAGATGCTCTTTCATCCCATGAATCGCCATTGTCAAAAGACCGATAAATTTTTCCGTTTGCATTTCCGGCAAATATCCTGCCCTGTGCTGTTACAAGCAGACTTTTAATAATTGCAGAAGGGCAAGACAAGCTGTCCCAGGAAACTCCAAAATCTGTCGTTCTCAACAGCCCTTGTCCTTGAGTACCAATGAAAAAATATTCGTTTCGGGAAATTGCCAGAGAGTTAATAATTTGGAAATTGTAATTATTTTTATCGAGAGGTTGCCAAGATAAGCCATTGTTTCTCGAATAAAGGATTCCCTCGTAATCTACTGAAATAAATATCCAGTTTGGTATAAATTCATAATTATTATCCGTGATAACAATAGACCTTATGTAATGGCTTGTATCTTCAACATCAAAAACTTTTGTCCAGTTCAAACCTTTATCACTTGTCATATAAAGCCCATGACCTGCAGTTCCTGCAAAAACCAATCCTGAGTCATTCGCAGCAAGTTTGATAACATTCAAATCAAGACCATTATTAACAGGTGACCAATTGAGACCATGATTGTTTGAGTAAAAAACACCTGCACCATTGTTTGAGGCGAAGATATTGTCATCTTCATCAATCGTAATTGAGGATATTGATAAATCGGAAATTCCATTATTAGATTCAATCCAAGTATCGCTCCCTTTCAGGTGTTGACTGAAAATAATTGTGAATATAATAATAAAAAGTAATTTAATTTGCATAATTATCAAAAATAATAATAATTTATGAAAACTCTTTAAAATTTAAAAAATATTTGTCAGCAACACAAAATCAACAAATTACTATTTGTAAAATATTAAAAATTTATTATTTTCAGAAATAATTATAATAAATGAATTACATTTTATTAAAATTAATTGCGGAGAAGAAAAATGAATATTTTGAATTTTAAAAACAAAGAATATGAAGTGGATAAACTTGAATTTTTAATTGATCCACTGAGTTGGGATGAGGACTTTGCACTTGGTATTGCTGAAATGCAGAATATTAAGTTGACAAATGAGCACTGGAAGTTGATACATTACATAAGGGAAAGATACCTAAGAACAAATACTTGTCCAACAATATTTGAAATATGTAATCATAATAAGATTACACTTGACAAATTAAAATCACTTTTTTCGAATGGATATCACCGAGGCGCATGTAAAATTTCAGGAGTATCATATATAGATGGTTTTATTAATCATCATTATATGGATAAAGTTTTGAAAAACAACAAGGTATATGATCCAGACAAAACATATATTGTAGATAGTTTCGGATTTTTAGTTGATCCATTTGAGTGGGATGAATCTTTTGCAGTTAATAAAGCTGTTGAGATGAAAATGCCTCAATTATTAACAGACCGCCATTGGGAAGTAATATATTATCTCAGAGATAAAGTTGAAAAGAACAAACAGCTGCCAACTATCTATCAGGTTATTGAAGATCTTGATTTGGTTCTGGATAAGTTTGAAGAATTATTCCCTGACGGATATCACAGGGGAGCAGTTAAGCTAGCCGGATTGAGCATAAAATAATATATTGAGTAATTAGGTAAGAATTTGTGAAATAATTTTTTAGCTATTCCTTTGACAAGAAGTTTTTAAGTTTAGTTATCAATGGAATAGGTGTAGGGTCAACCTCATTTAATATTGCAAGATAATAACTTACCCAGTCACCAAGATATATCATATCGAACATTCTTGCTAACAGAGAATGAGCATCGCTTTGCACAGAGATGACCTGCTTAATATCGGATTCAATCAAATTTTGCAAAGCATCTAAGCGTTTCATAGTTCTTGGGTGAACGTTTTTGTCTTTGATGAATATGACAGTTATTTTTTTTGAAAAATCTTTTGGGTAACTAAATCCGTTTATTTCATTATGGTTCATTTCAGGCAATAACCCGCCATAAACAAGGTGTTTTGCATTTTCCTGAATCTGACGAAGCCATCGGGTATTAACAGATTCCATTCCGTCAACTGATGAATAAACAACAGGTATTGTACCAAGTATTTTCTTTGCTATAATCAATGCTAAATTATTTTCATCAAACATGGAATATTCGATTGCTTTTTTTCTTAAAACATCTATTGTTTCGTTTATCTCGTCTCTGATTTTATTTTTTGCAGAATCATTTACTAAATCGGTTTTGACAATACTCAACAGCATAGGAAAAAAAGAATAACCCAAAGCACAACGTGGCTGATATCCTGAAGGGATTGTAATTAAGGGCATATTGTTATCTTTTGCAGTTTTACTTATCTGCCCACCACTCGATATGCAAATAATATTTTTGCATATTTTCAAAGCTTGTTCAAATGCTGAATTTGTTTCTTCAGTTCCACCTGAGTATGAGCTTGCAATTATGTTGGTAATTTCGTTAACATAGCCCGGAAGAGAATAATTTCTAACAGTATTGACTAATAAATCTTTAGTTTCTTTCGTATTTGACAAATAAGAGCTAAGGATATCTCCGCCTATAGCAGAGCCACCCATACCGAGAATGACAAAATGTTTCGAACTTGGTTTTTGAGGAAATCCCGAGGAATTCTCTCCAATAAGAACTGAATCTTTAACCTGTTCGGGAAAAGATTTCAGAACATCAAACATTCTTTGAGAATCAACTTTCTCAATTGAATCAAAACTTAAATCAGTTAACATTGTATCTTAAATAAATAATTAGAAAAACATTAAAATTTAATTTTCAAATATACACATTAAGGTTGATTTTTTATAAGAAATGTTGTATCACGAATAACTGAAGCAGAGCCAAAAACACCTATACCACCTTTTACACTGCTTAAACGAGGGTCGTAGCTGGAATCCACAAAATATTGAAGCCCCCAGTTAAGGAAGTTTTTGTCAGGATTCCATATAGCTACTTCATGTAAGCCATACCATTTGAAGTAATTCCAAAGTACCGGAGTTTTATTGCTGGGAATAAATGTCCAAATAGTCAGTTCTCTATATCTCAAATCATTTGAAAATCTCTTGGATATTCTTCTGTTCAGTTCCTGTGTCGTTGGTTGGAGGAATATTCCATAGTTTAGTGTATCTAAGCACTTTACCGATATCATGTAAAAAATTGTTAAAAGTTCCCATTCAAAATCCAAAGAATCAACTCTTGGCAAAGTAATGGAATCTCTACCGGACGGAAAATACAGTTGTTTTTTGGGGGGGATAATCCAGTTAAAAGTTTTTGGAGTAGTTGTTTCTCCACTTAAAACCTTATTATCAGAAAAATTAATGGTCAATTTATATTTTGTTTGTGGCTGAACTCTGTAGCTTGTATCAGGATAATAATAGCTGCCATCCTTATATTCCAGTTCAAGAGAATTAACGCCGTCATTTATCATTACAACTGCATCTTTGACCATAGAGCTGTCATAATTGTATTCTTTCGTTAAAGGTTGTGTCCTCATAACAACGATGTTTTGTATTGGTTCGCCAACAATCAAAATCGCTTCAACAAATTTTTCCTCGACGTAATCGAAAGGAACAGGGTCTTCACAGGAAGTGAGAACTGAAAGAATAAACAGGAATAATGCAATATTTAAAATTTTCAAAATCATTAACACCTAAAATTTAATTTCAAAAGAAAGAGTTGGAATTATCGGCAACAGCAAAACATCTTCTACCGTCGTCGTTTCCTCTCTCGTGTTGTAATATCTGAACCAAATATCTCTTCGGTTATAAACATTGTAAACATCTAAAATAACTCTTGAGTCCAAACCAAAGGTTTTGAATTTATAACTACCATTAAGGTTAAGTTGATGTGAAGGTGGCAACCTAAGACCGTAAAGCTGAGAGTTAATTATTTTAGCCCTTCCGTAATTTTGTTCAGGAAGACGTGTCTGGAACCTCGAAGTAGCACCGGTATAGGATTGACCTGACTGAAAAGTGAAAATTGCACCTACATCCCAAGAGTCGTTAATTTCATATTGTCCCACAATTTTTAAATCATGCCTTCTGTCATACTTGGGTCTGAATTCATTACCATTATTCAACTCGTCGAATTTGGAATAAATATAACCGAGTGAATAGCCGAGCCATCCTGTCAGTTTGCCGTAACTTTTTTGCAAAAATAATTCAGCTCCATAAGAAACTCCGTCACCAACAAAGAAAACATCTGACACTACTTCTCCTTTGAGTGCTTTTTTGTTGAGTTCGTTTATATTGTTCATTTTCTTATAGTAAACATCAAAGTCCAGCTTATAGCCTTCAAAAGGATATATCTCAAATGTCATTATATAATGTTCTGCTACGCTTGCAGGCACTGTTTGGTCAGTTGGCAACCATGTATCAAAAAAAGTGAAATCAGGTTGGGTAGCCAATCTTAAGTTTTGGTCAAATAATCCCCATGCAATCTTAATTGCCAAATCTTCTGTCATTTGATATCTTAGAGCAAGTCTTGGGTGTATTAAAGTTGTTTTACTTAATTCCCAATAACTAGTTCTAAGACCCATTTGTGCTGATAACAACTCATTGAAATTGTAATTCAATTGTCCAAATAAACTATGTGTCCATTGGTAAACCGTCATATCTGTGCTAACATCAAATGTGTCTGATACTGAAGATGAAGTGTCGCCTGTAAAGTCCTGTAGATAATTGTAAGTATAATAATTAGTTTCAAAGCCGAATTTAGCGGTTAAATTATCCGAAGCAAACCATTCGAGAGAACCTTTTGTGGTAACATCCGAAATTGAATTGTTAATTATAAAGACATAACCGGATTGGTCGCCATTAAAATTATTGATATAATTACTACCACTTATATTCAAAGCAGAAAAAAGTTTTTCATCGAAAATATGAGTCCATTTAAAAGATAATAATTTATTGCCGACATCGAGATTCATCGTTGTCCCGAATCCTTTGTAAACAAGAGCATCCGCACTCATAAATCCACTTAGGAATAGCTTGTCATTTTTTCCAATATCCTGAGTTATTTTTGCATTCAGATCGTAGAAGTTGAAATCTGGTAAGGGGAAATTCGGGTCTTCCGGATAAACTGCTTTGATAAGTTCAAGATAAGTTCTGCGACCTGCAAGGAAAAATGAACCTTCAGCCAAGGGACCTTCGACAAGCATTTGCGAAGAAATAACGCCAATTGTTGCCATACCTTCGAATTCTTCGTGGTTGCCGTTCTTTTGGGTGATATTTAGTACAGAAGAAAGTCTGCCGCCGTATTCTGCAGGAAAACCTCCCTTGATAAGTTCGACGTCCTTAACTGCATTAGCATTAAAAGTTGATATAAATCCAAACATGTGTGTTGGATTATATACTGTTGAACCATCAACAAGGACAAGGTTTTGGTCAGGTGAACCACCTCTGATATAAAGTCCGCTCGATATTTGTGAGGAAGTCAATACCCCGGGCAAATACTGCAAAGACCTGAATACATCTGCCTCTCCGCCGATGCGGATTTCTTTAAGCTGTTGGACAGGTATGTTAACTTTACTGATGGAAATTTCTCGCTTTTCATTTTCTCTTTCAACTTCAACAACTACTTCATCGGTTATAACGGAAGCAGGAGTTAGCTCAAAATCCTTTCGTACGGAACTTCCTTTTGTGAAAACAATGGTATCCCTTTTTTTATCGTAACCAATAAATGAAATCTCGACTATGTATTTTCCCGGTGGAATATTTGTAATCGAAAAAAAACCTAATTTGTTTGTGTAAGCACCTTTCCTGGCTTCCTTAACATAGACAGACACAGCAATAAGAGTTTCTTTCGTTTTCGAATCAACCACATACCCACTCAAACCTGATAAATTTGGGTCTGCAGGATTTGACTTACCAGTATAAAAAACAAAAAATAACAGTAAATTTATATAAAATATTTTTTTCAAACAATTTTTTAAGATTAAGTTTCAATTAATTGAATTCTAAAAAACTATAAACGGAAAAAATGCTAAAATGTTTTAATAAGGGTGAAAAACAAGCGATTTGTAACTTCATTATTTCGAGAGATTTATGGATTTTTCTAATTCTTTTTTCCGCTTTTTCATCTTGTTTTTACGATTTTTATGAAGCAAAAAGCTAAAAGATTAAGACAGAGGTCAGGTTTTTTTGCACTTTTGCATTAATAAAAATGCAAATCAATTTTTCAAAGTGCAAATCGATGATTTAGTAAGTCATTTATATCATTTTTACTTAGCGATTATTTACAAGAATTTGCATCGATTTCATCGTTTTTGAGACTTTAGTTTTCTGTTATCGGTTATCTGTTGTCCGTTAATATCATGAACTGAACAATTTGCAAAGAACAATCAGTACGAAATTATGAAGTTGATGCGAAATGTAATTTATTTTATTTTAAAAGGATTTTAAAAGCAAAAAGTTGAAAGCTCAAAGCAGAAATCTGTAGATTGAAGACAGAATGACCGAAAGACTGAATTACCGAAAAACAGAAGAATTTTTACCACAGGGACACAGAGTTTTTGCTGTCGGGTGGAACGAGTGACGAACTGAAAGGTTGACAGATTGTCAAGCTACACACCCCCTAACCCCCTCTTTTTAGAGTGGGGACAAACAATCAAGCCCAACCAATCTCTACCAATTTTGTTAATCTGTTCATTGTTGTCTCCTATATTAATTTATAAATATTTTCCCTATAAATTTCATAAATCGCCATAATTTTCTCGTTAGCATCCCTTGAGTAATAAGTAATTTTTACATTCTACATTTTACATTTTACATTTTACATTCTACATTTTCCCTATACCCTAAACCCTATACCCTAAACCCTATTCAAAGAAACCGCTCCTGCTTCATGAATTATCCCGTTCATATAAATTTCGGGAATGACAATCTCACAAGTGATGAAATTAAGTGTAATTCCTGCTTCAACAAACATTTCCTTTGTCCGGTTGTAAGATTCGAGCCATTTGCCGTTAGTATGTTTGTCGTAAAAATCCTGACCGTTTTGGTGGATTACAACTTCTGATATACCACACTGGATTATTGCTCTGGCACAATCGGTGCAGGGCATCCATGGAACGTAGAGCTTGCATCCTTTGAGCAAAATACCGCGTCTTGCGGCATTGTATATGGCATTTCTTTCGGCATGTTCCATCCAAAAGTATTTTTCGCCTCCTTCACGGGATAGACGTTTTTGTTCGTTGTCAATTTCTATTCCTCTCGGCAAGGAGTTGTATCCTGTCGAAACGAGTATATTGTCGTGGTCAACAATAACTGAGCCGACATGAGTATGCCCGTCTTTGCTTCTCATTCCAACGAGGTAGCACATTGTAATATATAATTGGTCCCAGTCCGGTCTTTTTAGTTCGTTCATATAGATAATTTTAATAATTTACAATCGTCATTGACAAAAATAACTATTATTCGATTATCCGGATTGAAAATATGAAAAAAATTATACTAATTTCATCATTTGTTATTACAAGTATACTCATTTCTTGTGTGTCCTCAGGGAAATACGATGCTGTGGTCTATAGCCGCGATTCACTGCAAGTGTTATACGATTCTTTAATGGATTTATCAAAATCTCAGGAGACTCAGCTTCAGCAATATATTGAGGTAATATATGACCTGGAAAATATGAATAAGAACCTGAATGAGGAATTAAATATTACGAAAGACAATTACGATAAATTGAAAAGCAATAGTTCATCAACTACCAAAGATTTGATGGATAATATTGAAAAATTACAAAGAAGTATTGCGGATAAACAAAGAGAGATGCTTGAGTTTCAGGATAAATACAATCAAGTACAAAATAAACTTAAATCGAGAGAAGAAGCCATGGCAAAGCTTCGCAACCGTTTACAGCAGGCACTTCTTGGATTCGCTGATAAGGGTATGACGGTATCAATCAAAAACGGAAAAGTGTATGTTTCTCTCTCCAATCAGTTATTGTTCAGTACAGGTTCAACGGAAATTGATGATAAAGGTAAGGAAGCACTTCTGGAATTAGCCAAGATATTAAATGAACAGCAGGATATTAACATTTTGGTCGAAGGACATACGGATAACCAGCAAATAAGACCTGGAGGAAGGTTCAAGGATAACTGGGATTTAAGTGTTATGCGTTCAACGGAAGTTATCCGTTATCTGACAGTTGAAGGTCAAGTTGACCCACTGAGAATAACTGCTTCAGGAAGGAGTGAATTTTTCCCAATCGAAAAAGGTGATTCTCAGGAGATAAGGGCTATCAACAGAAGAACAGAGATAATATTGACTCCTAAATTGGAGGAGATTTTGGATATAATAAATGAATAATATATTTTTTAGTATTGAATATTTATGATAAATAAAACAATTAGAATCAGTTTAATAGTAATTATTCTGATATTCGGAAAATCAATCAGCATATCTCAAACTGACACTTCAAATATAGTTTTAACAAATGATGCTCCAAAGATTTTTATCAATTGTGATTATTGTGATTTGGATTACATCAGGCAGGAAATCAGCTATATGAATTATGTTCGTCATCCGGGAGAAGCAGATATTAATATTTTAATAACAACAACATCAACAGCTTCCGGAGGTGATGAATACAAACTTGTTTTCGAGGGCAAGGATTCATTGAGAAATAAACCCGATACTTTGAAGTATATATCCAAGATTAATGATTCAGAAGAATTAATTCGAAAGGGTTTGGTTCATAAAATCAAGTTGGGACTAATTCCATTTATTGCAAACAAACCTTTAGCGGAAAACCTGCTAATAGGATATAACAAGACAGAAGGTGCGACAATACAGCCGGAAGACAAATGGGATAACTGGATATTTTCCTTAAGTGCTTATGGCTATCTCTCCGGTGAAAAATCGAGCAATTCATCATCGCTTTGGGGTTCTGCTTCCATAAAAAGAATAACTGAAGAACTTAAATTTGAATTATCATATTCGTATAGTTATAACGAAGATAATTTTGAAATCAATAATTCAACTGTCAGTTCCATTTCACGAAGTAATGGTTTGTATTTGGAGGTTGTGCAAAGTCTTGGAGAACATTTTTCAGCAGGTTTTTTTGGTACCACTAATCAATCTTCATATTACAATACAGATTTTTCAGGAAAAATTACAACAGGTTTGGAATATAACTTTTATCCTTATTCGCTTTATACTTCGAGACAATTAAGTTTCAGATATCAGATTGGTTATCAATACTACCAATACTTCGAAGAAACGATATACGATAAATTGTATGAAAATCTCGGAACTCATAAGATTTCACTTACATATCTAATAAAAGAGACATGGGGTTCAATAAATACTTCAATATCATATTCAAACTACTTGAATGATTTTAAAAAGAAAAATCTTTATCTTTATTCAGGAATATCACTTTACCTTTTTGGTGGTTTATCTTTTGATTTGTGGGGAAATTTCACAATGGTACACGACCAGATTTATTTACCCAAGGGAGGAGCCGCCCCCGAAGAAGTAATTTTGCGAAGAAAAGCATTGTCAACAAATTACAGATATTATTGTTATTTCGGTTTAACATACGCCTTTGGGTCAATTTACAATAACATTGTTAATCCAAGATTTTAATAAGAATAAACAAGAGTTCAGAATTCAGGAATAATTCTAAATAAAAAATAATTTGAATAAATCCTAATAAAAACTTAACTTAATAATTTATATATTTACGATTTTATTTTTTAATATAGAAATTGATAAGTTAATTTATTATTTAATACTTAATTGAAACAAGGAGTGTTATATGTCTGATGAGAAAAAATTTGTGCCGTTCGTGTCGGCAGATGCAAATATGGCAGAGTTTACGATTAAAGCGCTTCTGATAGGACTTGTACTGGCTATAGTATTAGGAGCAGCCAATGCATATCTTGGATTGAAAGCAGGTATGACGATTGCCGCAACTTACCCTGCCGCTGTTATCGGTATGGCTTTGCTAAAGATATTCAAGGGTTCTATCTTGGAAGAAAATTTTACAAGGACTGTCGGCTCGATTGGTGAGTCAGTAGCTGCAGGAGCAATCTTTACGATTCCTGCATTTTACATAGCAGGGCTTTGGGACCCTTTCCTAACTTCAGAAACATACATAACAGCAACATTGATTTTGGTATTCGGAGGAATATTGGGAATCATGTTTGTTGCATTGCTTCGCAGAGTTATGGTTGAAGATAAGGATTTACCGTTTCCCGAATCTGTTGCTGCAGCAGAAATCCATAAAACAGGACGTTCGGGAGGAACCGGTTCAAAGTTTTTATTTGGTGCGATGCTCGGTGGTGGTGCAGTAAAAGTTTTAACACAGTTGCACATTATCCCACATATCTGGGAAAAGTTCGTAATATTTTCAAAACAAATTGTTACAGGTACTCCGATAGCCGGACAAGGTGGTATGTTGTTAAGTTCTCCAGGTGTCAGCCCAGCATATATGGGTGTTGGTTATATTATCGGACCACAACTTGCATCCTTAAACTTTTCGGGAGGTATGATTGCATGGGGATTATTAGCTCCAATTATACTTTATTTCCTCGCACCACATTTTGATATGGTCAGCTGGGCAAATATGCTATCTACGACTAAGGGATTATCGGATGCAGAAGCATGGGCAAAAGTTAATGACCCACAGTTTCAAATAGTTGAGGTTTGGAGATACATTGTCCGCCCGATTGCAATTGGTGGTATGTTGGTTGGTGCCTCTTATACGTTATTCAGGATGAGGAAAAGCTTGATTGCCGGAATTGTACGCTCAGTTAATGATGTGAAAAAAGCGGCATCAGGTACATCAGTTGTTGCGGACAGAACTGAAAAGGACATGCCATTTACCTGGATAATGGGTGGAATTCTAATTGTAGCAATCGCAACATTTCTCATAACTTTTTTAATTTTTAATACTTCATTTTTAATAGCTTTTGTAGCCGCAACTGTCATGATAATTCTTGCATTTTTCTTTGCGGCAGTATCGGGTTATCTTGTGGGAATAATGGGTTCGAGTAACAATCCGATAAGCGGATTAACTCTAACGGCATTAGTTGTAACAGCTTTGATACTGGTTGCACTGGGTGTAACTGCAGATTCCGGAGGAGTAGCCGCAGTTTTGGGAGTTGCCGCGATTGTTTGCGTTTCAGCGGCTGTCGCAGGTGAAATGCTCCAAGACCTGAAAGCAGGGCATATTCTTGGTGGTACACCCTGGAAAATGCAGATTGGCGATATTATTGGTGTGGTCCTTTCAGGTGTTGTCATGTTTGGTGTCTTGGCATTTCTGAATGACGGCGATATAAAAATGGGTCTGGCAAACGGATATGATGGAGGTTTCGGCAGTCGTTCATTATCAGCACCACAGGCAAGTTTAATGGCAATTTTATCTAATGGAATTGTCGGTGGCCAAATGGCTTGGCCCCTGATTATTGTTGGAATGTTGATGGGTGTTGGATTTATTCTGATGCAGGTACGAAGCCCCATGCTGGTATCAGTTGGTATGTATCTTCCTTTGGAAACCACTTTCGCAATCTTTATCGGTGGCTTGATTAAAGGAATCGTTGATATGATGACTAAGGATAAAGGTTATTCACCAAATCAATTGGCTAACATTGAGAATACGGGGGTTCTTCTCGCCTCCGGCTTCATAGCCGGAGAGGCGTTAATGGGATTAATCTTTGCCGGACTTGCTGTCGGTGATATTATTCCGGGAGCAGTTTGGCCCGGCTCACCTTTCTTGCTCAGTGTGGTCGTTCTTGTGATAATAGGATACATTTTGGTTCGTTTGCCATTGAAAAATGCAGGTGCCAAAGAATAAAGGATATTAAATTTTATTTTAAAAAAAACCGCAGTAAAAAAAACTGCGGTTTTTTTTTAATCACAAAATTAGTTTCGTCATCACTGTCGAAGAATTTACAATATTGAAAATAGCAAAATATTAAAATTTGAATTTCCCCTTCATCCTTCGACAAGCTCAGGATAACGGCTTGAGAAATTTGAAAATAGATTTATAAATCCACTAGTTAAAAATAGTGGCTATTTCTGCATTCAGCTTATACTAACTTCAAACTGCTAATGGATATCCTCATCTTCCAGATACTTCTAAATCTCCACAGCAGAAACGACTGGCAATTCCTTCCAGTTTGTCGTATAATTCGGCGATTTCATATCCCGACGCATGCTCCATTCCCTTTTTATACCCAGACTGGCATAAAACATAGTCTCCTTACCAAAGCGTTCGTTAATAGAATCCATAACTTCTGTTACTTCCTTCATCCTGTTCCTGTTCTCACTGTCAAACATTGCAAACTGAGAACGGTCATAAGGGACTATTCCTGTCAACATTACACCTGCTTTCTGGTATTTATATTCAGGTTTGAAAATCTGAACCAAACCTTTTGTTGCAAATTCGAGAAGTTCAGCAGTGGAGTCAGTCGGGACAGGAAGCTCTACCATAACACCATTGTGATATTGAGGCAATTCTGTTTTAAAGGGATTTGTCCTGAGAAATACAGACAAAATTCTAACTGCAGACCTTTGTTTTCTCAGCTTCACTGCGGCTCTTGTTACGTAATTTGCAACTGCCTGAGAAACATCTTCGTAAGAACTTGTCAGCTTCCCGAATGAGCGTGATGAAACTATTGCTTTTTTCGGTGGCGGAGAATATTCAAGTTTGATACAGGGTGTACCGCGTAACTCAAGAACTGTCCTCATCCCCATTACAGTCATTCTCTTCTTAATCCAGCTGTCATTTGCAAGGGATAATTCGTAAGCTGAGTTTATTCCATGCTTCCTCAACAACTTTCCGTATTGCCTCCCTACTCCCCAAATGTCTTCAACCTCGGTTCTTTTCAAAGCAGTATCACGAAACCGCGAGTTATATAGATTCAGGACACCACCGGCTTTTTTGCTTTTCTTTCCGAGCCGGTTTGCAATTTTTGCTAAAGTCTTTGTTTCACCTATACCAACTGTTACAGGCAGTCCTGTCCATTTCCTGATTGTGTTTTTAATCTTCTTCCCGTATTCATTGAGGTCTTCCCTTTCGAAACCGCGAAGATTCAAAAATGCTTCATCAATAGAGTAAATTTCAACATCGGGACAAAAAGATTCGAGTATAGTCATCACCCTTTGTGACATATCCCCATAAAGAGTATAATTCGACGAGAACACCGCAACACCGTGCTTCTTGATTTTATCCTGAATTTTAAAAAGCGGTTCAGCCATGCCGATACCAATATCTTTTGCCTCCTGTGAACGTGCAACAATCATCCCGTCATTATTGGACAGCACAACGATTGGTACACCTACGAGCTTAGGATTAAATACCCTCTCGCAGGAAGCATAGAAGTTATTGCAATCAATTAATGCTATCGGATGACTCATAAATCCATTTTATTTTTAAAATTTTCGTTAAATTACAAAATTCAAATTAACAGGAAATAAATGTTCATGCAAATTAGAAATAGTATTTTAGTAATTATGTTCCTTTTCTTTGCTGTTAGCTTAAATGCACAGGAAGAAAAAGGAGCATGGGATTTATTTAAAAGCGATGTATCATCTGCTTGGGATGATTTCGGAAATGTCGGCTCTCAGATTGGCTCAATCGGCTGGAAGGAAGTCGGATATACGGGGCTATTTTTAGGAGCTGATGCCCTACTCATGCAATATGATGAGGATATACGTTCACTTTTTTGGGAGAAAAAAGATAGCATATTTGTTGCTAAACATGGCTCGGAAGAAACATATTTCGAAATTGTTAATGAATTTGGCAGTGGGTACTCAGCACTTGCCGTACCATCAGTAATTTATTTATCGGGATTAGCTTTTTCCAATGAGGAATTGAGAACCACAGGCAGACTTTTAACTGAAGCAATGTTATTAAGTTCTGTAATCTCGCAAACAATTAAAATATCTGCAGGCAGGTCAAGACCATTCAACAATGAGGGTAGTAATGTATGGAAGCCCTTTTCCTTCACGGACAGAAACAATTCATTTCCTTCGGGTCACACAACAGTTGCTTTTACAATTGCAACGGTTTTGGCACACAGGATTGACAAATGTTGGGCTTATGCTTCGCTATATACATTAGCCGCAAGCACAGGAATAGCACGAATTTATTTAGACAAGCACTGGGCATCGGATGTTCTAATGAGTGCAGGAATAGGTACAATTTCAAGTTTGCTGATATTAAATGCTCATGAGAAAACAAAAAACGATAAATTAGGCGAAGGATTTAATTTCAGTTCAGGACCCTATTTGTTCAGTGTGAGCTATAGTTTTTAAGGAAATTCATGTTATATCATATCCTATCAGAAATAAGACAAATATTACTTTATTTGGACTATGTTAAATTAACAAAGGTGCAAAAACAGGTAGAACAAAATATTTATTAACTTCTGATATTTTCAAAATCCAGAACAAAAGTAATAAAGATAAAAAACAAAATCTCGTTAAGCGTAAAAAACGAAACACTGAAATACGATAAAGTCAATACTTCTTTAATAAAGATTCCAAAATAATTTGTCTTAAATGTATCTGATTAAATATTTTTTTTCCTATACTTGAAAATTGCAACAAAGAAACCGGACACCATAGCAATTGCACCAATCCAAACAAACATCATGAACGGTTTTACCGAAGCTTCGAATGTGAAAACTTCTATCGGTACTTTCGATTTCATACCTTCGACAAAAAATGAGAATTCTGCTGTTGATTTTGACATATCATTTGCATCAACATGAAAATTTGTAAATCCAATTGACATATTCGCTTTTGACAATTCTTCCCAATACGGTGTTGAATTGCCGGAAGCCATATCGAGACCAATAAACAATGTGTCAATTAATGTATCTTTTTCTGTTTCATATTGAATAATCCCACCAAATTTGAATTGTCCGTCACCTGATTGCATATCGCTGCCGTGGGTCATATCAAATCCTAAAAGACGTATATTTGTCGTCGAATCAAAAGGCATTAAAGATGATTCACCTTTCGTTAATATTATTGAGGGCATTTCATTTTCAAATCCAAGTGCCTTCGGGCTTATATATAAATCTTTTGTCAAATAAGTTTCAATTCCGGGTTCAAAGAAAGGTGCCTGTTTTTGGTTGAATTCACTCCAGTAAACGATAGGTGAGGCAAGATAGAAATTTCCATCTTTTTCAATTTTAACATTGCATATATACTTTTCCCTGTCCTTTTTTTCTTTTTCGATTCTGTCGCTACCAAGGAAAGTGAATTTGTAACCAAGTGCATTTTTTGTTTCACCTTTTGCGAGTGATAATGATGAAGTCATAGTATAACCACCTGAGAAAATCACTCCGAGAAAGAATAATCCTAATCCTGCATGAGACAGATATGCTCCTATGGATAACGGCTTTCTGCGTATAACCTTCAATAGATAAAGCACTGCGACATACATGCAAAATATGCTCGGCATAGTAAGGAAAAGATGTTTAATCTCGCTCACTCCGGCAAAATATAGAATAACAGTTGATGCAATTGATACTATTAGTGGTAAAATGGATTGTTTCAATCCTACCCCAAATTTATTAGCTTTCCAGCTAAGGAAAAATGCAAAACCGCAAAGCAACATAAAAACTACGGCAACAGGCAAGTTCCATTTATCGTAAAAAGTAATTTCAACCGTTGTTTTTGTCTGTCCAGTCAATTCAAGGAATATCGGGAAACTGGTTCCGATGAAAACAATTATCGTGGAAATAAGAATCATTATTGCTCCTGTAGCAACGAATGTCTCTCTTGAACTAATTGCAAAATTCACCTTATTCTTATTCAAATCCTTTGCCCTTATAATCAATAGAGCAATACCAATGACGAGAAACACAATGATAAATAATAAAAGCAGGGCATAAACTGTACTTCCCGGGTCAACAAATGAATGCACGGATGTATCTCCAAGTATTCCGCTTCTTGTTAAAAAAGTTGCATAAAGCACAAAGATAAATCCAAGAATAGCCAGCATATAATTTGTTTTCTCAAAACCGCCTGTTTTCCTTTGTATTAGCATAGTGTGAATTAAGGCAATTGAAATAAGCCATGGAAGAAAAGATGAATTTTCAACAGGGTCCCAACCCCAGAAACCGCCCCAGCCGAGTGTCTCATAAGCCCAAAAACCGCCAAGACCAATTCCAAGACCAAGCAAACCTGATGCGGCAAGTGTCCATGGCAATGAAATTTTTATCCAGTTGGTAAAGTCTCTTTTCATCAAGGCAGCAACAGCCAATACATAAGGTACAGACATTGCCGCATATCCAAGAAAGAGTATAGGAGGATGAATCGTAATCCAGTAATTCTCAAGAATGGGATTTAAACCTCTTCCGTCTTGTGGCATGAATCCTTCGGCAACATCAGGATAAGACTGCCATACATATTGAAATGGACTCTTAATAATGAGCAGTAACAAAATGAATGCCAATATCAGAGAATAAAAACCCATTGTTACAGCTTCATAATTATTTTTCTTAACATAAGGCAACAAAAACATACCAACGATGGCTACAAACAAAGCCCATAGAAGAAATGAACCTTCCTGACCAGAATAAAATGATGCGAACAGATAATATGTTGACAAATGCGTTGAAGAATAACTCCATATATACGTATATTGGAAATCATGACTCATAATAAGATACATAAAGTATCCGGCAATGAAAATGATGCCAAAAAATACGAGATAAAATGAATTCCTTGCCCAGCTTAAGAATTTCTCCTGTCCATTCTTGGCTGAAAGGAAATATCCAACAGTTGCGAGCAAAGATGCAACGAATAAAACATCTAAGATTATTTTCCCAATCATAACTAATTTTCTCTAAAAATATTTATAAAATTTTAAAATTCATCACTTGCATAAGCAGGATGAAAAAAGACAAAGCCAAACTCTTTATCCCTAATTTTTCTTGCCTGTATGTAATGCAGGATTTTGTCCCTGGTATTTTGAAGGACATTTTGTTAGAATCTGGCTTGCAACAAGGACATTTTTATCAAATTTCCCTTTGATAACCAAAGTAGGTGCAATATCGAAGTTGTTCGGAGGAGCTCCTTCGTAAACAACATCAGTTATCTGCCCTTTTTCATCTTCTATTGAAAATGATAGTAAATTTGCTCTGGCGTCAAAGCCCCATTTCTTGTCTTCCAGACGTTTGCCTATTATTTGAACTGTCTTGCCTGTTTCCTTAGCATTGGCAATGTCAGAGTATTCAACTCTGCTTTCATCAAAAGATAATATTGCCAAAACAATGAAAACAGTTGCAATCAGTAAACCGATTATGTATTTCTTTTTCATAAATTTTCTTTGTTAGTATTAGTAATTATGTTTTCTAAATGTGTTACTTTCTTATCAAGATTGAATATAACCAGGGCTAATCCAATCCATATAATTAAAGTAATTATTAAAACTAAATAAATCGAATTGTTAGTTAAAAACTCAGTCATAATTTTCCTTTAATAATTTATATCTGTTAAAAATATTTAAAATCCAAAAAAACAGCATTGTAAAAGATGCCAATGCCAAACTAAAAACTATTTGCTTATTTATATTCAACTGGTCTGAACCACCACTTAAGATAGGTCCCATGCTGCTATCATCTGCAGAACCGGGATGCAGACCGCTTACAATTCTCGGTAGAACAAAAACCAGAAACGGTACAGTTACAAAAGCAATTATCGAATAGACAGAACTAAGTCTTGCCTTTAGTTCATTGTTCGATATAGATGACCTCAATGCAAAATATGCAAAATAGATCAATAACAAAATAAATATTGATGTTTGCCTTGGGTCCCAGTTCCAAAATGCTCCCCAATTGAACTTTGCCCAAATCATTCCTGTAACAGTTGCCAGAATTGTAAAAATCGTTCCTAAATATGCCGATGAGGAAGCAAATATATCATTTTTCATATCTCTTTTTCTAAGGTATTGAATAGCATGAATCATTGAGATAAGATATGCAAGCACAGCTATCCAAGCCATTGGTACATGAAAATTCAGAATTTTTACCCTTTCTTCCAAGTCGGGAATATATGGAAATGTCATGAATGGATTTATTGCATAAGTAGAGTAATACACATAAGCATTATACCTTGTATCAAATTTTGCTTTAATAATCAAGGATTCTGATGTTTCAAATTCCTTGGGTAAAGTTTGCTTGGGAATAATTAGAAAATTAGGTGTGTCTTCTTTGCTTTTTTGCTCCTTTATCAACCACATATTAATATTTTTATCAAAGGATGTGGTAAGATTTTCTGTTTCAACTAAAACATTTATTGTATTCGTTCTCCCAAGAGAAAACACATAATAAGCATCAGAAAAAGTTCCTGCTATTGGAGGTATGATTCCAAGAAAAATTGTTAAACTTACGCTTACAATCACAACTATTTTCCACCAAAAAGGTTTCCTTGTTGATTTCCATGGCAAAAGCCCAAGCACTATCCCAAGTACTACCCCTAAAATTATTATAATCGCCTTCATCACTCATATTATTTCTAATAAAATGTCAATTTATGTTAATGACTGAATTATTTAGTTGACGTCATATTTAAAATAAATTGTATTTAAACTAAATTACCAGACAGCAATATAGTAATAAATACGGAAGCAGAAAAATATTAATTTTTAGAAGCATAGTTCAAATTAATTAATTATAAAATCAACATAAAATTCTGAAATCTAAGCTCTTTTAAATTAAAATACTTTGAAAATAAATTGTTAAATATTGCGAATTTTCATTATTTTTGATTTTATGTAAATTTAATGAAAATTTTTTTTAAATATTTTGAGTAATAAACAGTGAGTTTGACCTTTATATTTTTTACAGTATTGACTGTATTATCAATAGCAAGTGCAGTTATTACAATTTCTGCTAAAAATCCTGTGATATCGGCACTGGCATTAGTTTTTCACTTTTTTATGCTGGCAGGTTTGTATCTGACATTAAATGCACAGTTTATAGCAGCAATACAAGTTCTCGTATATGCGGGAGCAATAATGGTTTTAGTTATTTTTGTGATAATGCTGCTGAATTTGGGTGATGAAGAAAAACTAAAGGAAAAGTTCAATGTCAGAAAAGTGATAGCTGTACTTTTAGCAAGTGTTTTAATTATTCAGTTTATCATGATTTTTCTGCTTCAAAAGACAGGCAAAGTCGAAATTGCAGGGAATGCCGCACAACTTTCGACGGTTCAATCAATAGCTCAGGTCTTGTTTACCGATTACTTGTTGCCTTTTGAAGCTATTGGCATTTTACTTTTGTCAGCAATAATTGGGGCAATTGTTTTGGCAAAGCGTAAATTAACTTAAGAATTTTATTAATAATTTTATTATAGATTATGTTTCAATCAGTTTCTTTAGAATATTATTTAATTTTGGCTGCAATTCTTTTTTCAATCGGGGCTATTGGTGTTCTGACAAGAAGAAATGCAATAATTATCTTTATGTCAATCGAACTTATGCTAAACTCAGTGAATCTGACTTTAGTATCCTTCGCTTCATTCATGGGAGATACTGCAGGATTGATATTTGTTTTCTTTGTAATGGCTGTTGCTGCAGCAGAAGCCGCAGTAGGACTGGCAATTGTGCTTGCATTGTTCAGAAACAAACGAACTGTCTATGTTGATGAAGTCAATGTGTTGAAATGGTAGGATAGGAATTTAGGGATTTAGGCAGTTAGGTTAATAATTAGAAAATTTTTTTCCGGGCAAATAAACTGCCCGTTTTTATTGAGAAAATATGGCATTAATAGAAGAATATGAATTAACTGGAAATTGGCTTTTCAAAAAGAGAAGCTATATTCCATTGATTTTGTTTGTAATAGCAACTATAACAATTTATTTCAACAGGAGTGAGTTTGCTGATTCTTCTAATTTGCTTTTCTCTCTTGCCTGCATTGCAATCTCAATATTCGGATTACTAATCAGAACCATTACAATCGGATTTGCACAAAAAAACACATCTGGAAGAAATGTAGAAGGTCAAGTTGCAGATGCTTTGAATACCAAAGGGATTTATTCTGTAATTAGGCACCCTCTTTATCTTGGAAATTTCTTTATGTGGATTGGTGTCGTTATTTATGTTGCAAACTTCTGGCTGATAATAGCTATCATACTTCTGTTTTGGATTTATTATGAAAGAATAATGTTTGCCGAGGAGGGCTATTTAAGAAAGAAGTTCGGTGAGGAATTTGCGGAATGGTCATCAAGAACACCTGCTTTCAAGCCGGCTTTAAGAAAATGGGAAAAACCTCAAACAATTTTCAATTGGAAGGATGTTGTCAGAAGAGAGTACTACGGAGTTGCTGCTTTGGCGATATCGTTTTCATATATCAATTTCATTAAAAATTATTTTTACAAGGGCGAACTTCTGCTTGACCACATCTGGCTTTATGTATTGGTTCTATCATTAATCATGTTTTTTGTTCTCAGGTTTTTAAAAAAGAAAACGAATATTTTGAAATAAATATTTTTATTTAAAATAAAATACTTATGTTTGTCGTCAGTAACGTGAAGCGTGATTATGATTATTTCATTTGGTTCTAAAGATACGAAAGAAATTTGGGATGGTGAAAGGGTTGTAGGAATGCCATTGGAAATACAAAAAATTGGTAGAAGAAAGCTGAGAATGCTTAACAACTCACAAAATATTTTTGACCTTATGGTACCTCCATCAAATCGGTTGGAAAAATTATCCGGTCATTTGAAAGGTTATTACAGCATCAGAATTAATGACCAATGGAGAATTATCTTTGAATGGGACAATAATAATTCGTTAAATGTAGAAATAATTGATTATCATTGAGGAAAATTATGAAAAAACTATCAAACATACATCCAGGAGAAATTCTTTATGAGGAGTTTTTATTGCCTTTGGGTTTGAGTGCTTATAAACTCTCAAAAGATATAGGTGTTCCTCAGACGAGATTATCGGAAATAATTAACGGAAAAAGAGCAATTACTGCAGATACCGCACTTCGACTCAGCAGGTATTTCGGTAATTCTGCTAAGTTCTGGTTAGGATTACAAATTGATTTTGACCTCGAAGAAGAATTGAGGATGAAATCCGATAAACTGGATAAAATTTCCAGATTAAAAGTTGCATAAATATTATTCTTTGCTTTTTTGCCATGAAAATTATTCTTGCTATTTTAGAGTATTATTTATTTCTATTACACAATTAAAAAGGTAGCCGTATGAAAAAAGCTTTACTTCTTATTTCGACAATCGTATTATGTATTAATTTTTCTTATGCTAAAGATATAACACAGATAAGCGTTGAGGACAATCCTCAATATACGATTTCCGTTACACATGGCGGAGAGTTCATCGGTGTTATGAAAATACAGATGTTCTCTGAGGTTGCCCCAATGCACGTACGTAATTTCGACAGTCTCGTTTCAATCGGATTTTATAATGGTACTGCATTCCACAGAGTAATCCCAAATTTTATGATACAGGGAGGAGACCCGAATTCAAAGGATAAACCTGAAGATACATGGGGCTACGGTGACCCATCACAAACAAAAATACCTGCAGAGTTCAGCAGTAAAAATCATTTGAGAGGAATTTTGTCAGCCGCAAGATTGGATAATGATATAAACAGTGCTACCTCGCAATTCTTTATTTGTGTTGCAAGCGCAACTCATCTGGACGGTCTGTATTCGATTTATGGCGAAGTACTCGAAGGAATGGACGTAGCCGATATTATCGTAAACGTACCAAGAAATTCCAGCAATAACAGACCATATCAAAAAGTTGAGATGACAATTACAAAGGTTGACCCGTCGAATATATCCGAAAGTAATTCTAAGAATCACGGCATATCAATATATCCAAATCCTGTGAATGATATTATAAGTTTTAAATCCGAAAGCGAAAATATGATGATAAAGTCTTATAAGATTTCTGATATTAATGGAAATGTAATTCTGAAAAGTAATAACATGATGACATCAAAAATTGAAGACTTATTGATACCGGCTGATGATTTGCCAGTTGGTATTTATTTTATTCAGCTCAAAGACACAAACAATCAGCTATTTGCTTTAAAAATCGTCGTGAATTAGGATTTTTTTCAAGAGGATTTTCTTTTATTAAGATTGGGAATTTTTTAAAGATGGAAGTTCATATCTCTGCCTTCCGAAACTTCTCCATAATTTCCTTTTCCTTATCTGTTAGTGCAAGCTGATTGAATTTATTAATTTCATCGAGCCATTTTAGCTTTTGCTCAGTCGAAAGTTTCATGTACTCCCGGATTTTGTCTTCCTCGATGTAATATTTGAAACCTTTAGACATTAGCATCATTCAATATCTTTTTAACTTTCGTCAGTAATTCGATATCGCTTCTATCCTGTTCTCTGCCGGTTATCTGCTTCATTTTGATTATGTCATCAATAGTTGCAACATAAATATTAATATCACCTACTTGCTTTATAATTACATTTCTATATGCCTGCTCGAAATCAAGATTATGAGAAATTACGATATCAATAACTTTGTAATTATCGGTTTTGTGATGAAAGCTGAAAGCAATCATATTTTTTTCATTAATCCATTGAGTAACCTGAGATGGTACAGTTAGTCCCTTAGGGTCAACAGGTAATGTTGGAATATACTCAAGGTTTCTAAGAATTTTCATCACTTTTAAAATGTTTTCTTCATCAGGTGCCAGAATGAAATCAATATCTTGCGTTACTCTTGGAACTCCGTGAAGATTGACAGAAACCCCGCCAACAATCAGATATCTGATTTCCTCCTTATAAAATTCCGTTAATACATCAAGATAATACATATCATTTAACCTATTCCCTAAAATTATCATTTATTGTTCATCATCTTTTGAGATAAACTTCTGAATTAGAATTTTATCTTAATTATCAAAATTAAGAAATATTTAGATTATTGCACAATTACTTATTCGATTCAATAAAAAATATTTTTCATTTGATACTATATTTAGCTAAATTTGGTAAATAAATAATAAGTTATAATGTAAAACTTTTTGAAAAAACTGTTATCATTTTATTTGATTGATATTGGAAGAAACAATGAAAAAGCAAATAATAATCTCACTGATAACCGTCGCTACGATAATGAGCGGCTGCCTTGTTCTGAGTCTTTATCCTATTTATACTAAAGATACACTGATTAATCTTGATGGCTTGGAAGGAACCTGGATGCAAAGTGATTCATCATCCTGGACTTTCAGATTAGATACCTTATCACTTTATAAAGTTACAATCCGTGAATTTGAAAGAAACATATCAACACCAAGCGAAGATTCTTCGGATACTACATTTAAATTTAAAGGAACTAATGATTATACAGGCGGTTTGACCAGGATAAATGGTATTTGTTTCTTGGATTTACTCCCGGAAAAAATAAATGACACCAGCGGTAGTATTCATGCAGTTCACTTCATCTCAGGTCACAGCATTTCAAAATTGACAATGTCAGGGGATTCACTTTTAATTAGTTTCCTCGATAACCGTTGGCTTGAAAAGTCAAGCAAAAAAATCAAGAAAAGCATTGGATATGTTGATAATGATAAGAATACAGTCTTAACAGCACTAACAAAGGATTTGAGAAAATTTTTAGCTAAATTCGCCAATGATACAAACGCTTTTCCTAATAGTGAAAATTTTATGATAAAAATAAAGGATAATTAATTATGAATAAAATTATTTTTTTGTTATTAGCAATTTTATTGTTGGTTAATAGTACTAATGCTCAGTTCTTCCCTGATTTACAGAAGAAAAGCTACGAAACATTGAACTATTACGATTACAAAAACGCTTTTGATAATTGGGCAAAAGAAAATGACCTTTCTAAAGTTAAGGGCTGGAAATGGTATCAAAGATATCTTTGGTTGAACGAAAATCAGGTTAATTCCGACGGTTCTTTTCCCGATTTAAGACAAAATACAAAATCTTATCAAGAGATGATGCTTTTAAAAAATCCCAAAAAGGAAAAAGCATTGGAACAATCGGGTTGGGTTCCACTAGGACCCTACACAATTGGAAAGTCTTACGACTCTGTCTCCTGCCACGGCAATGGCAGAATAAATTGCGTTGCCTTCCACCCTACCAATCCTTCAGTGATGTGGGTTGGGGCACCAAACGGCGGTGTCTGGAAAACAGACAATACAGGTCAGTCATGGAGACCTTTGGCGGATAATCTGCCCTCCATATGTGTATCGGATATTGCTGTTGACCCAAGCAATCCTGATGTGCTTTATCTTGCATCTGGTGATTTCGATACTATGGGTTGGATACAATCAGGTATGGCTTGGGGAATTTTCAAATCTACTGATGGCGGTGAAACATGGAATCCAACAGGACTTTCTTACACATCATCAACATTTAATTATTCATTTATACGAAAAATAATTATACATCCTGAGAATTCAAATAATTTAATTGCAGCAGGAAGCAGAGGAATCTGGAAATCAACAGATGCAGGTGCAAACTGGGAATATATTCTCGATTCATTGGTCGTATGTGATTTGAAACAAAATCCGGTAGAACCGAACATCTTATACGCAGCAACAAGATGGTTTTACAGCAATTCACGTATTGCAGGAATAATAAAATCCACCGATTTCGGAGACACCTGGATTTCACTTAATACCGGGATACCGTCTACATCGCTTGTATCGAGAACTGCAGTTGCCATCTCACCAGTTAATCCTGATTATGTTTATGCTTTTGCTGTTAGATTTTCTGGTAGTGGTTTTTATGGATTATATCGCTCCACAGATGCAGGTGCAAACTGGACAGCAAGCTCAACATTCGGAGATGTGCCAAATATGATGGGCTGGTACGACGGTGATGCCAGTGACCGTGGCGGACAAGGCACCTATGATTTGACGCTGCTCTGCGATGCCAAGAATGAATATAAAATTTATGTCGGTGGGGTAAATGTCTGGGAATCTACCAACGGAGGTAAGGACTGGGACATTGTTACTTTATGGATGAGAACTTTTGGCTCAACTATCCATGCTGACCAGCACTACTCTGTTTACCGACCGCTTGACGGGTACTATTATTTCTGTAATGACGGAGGACTTTTCCGGACAAAGCAAATAAGAGCCGGTTCAAAGCAATGGATAACTGATTGGATTGACAGGGTGAATGAGAACAAAAAACCGGGATGTCCTCCCTTTCGTTTTCCGACACAATGGGAAGGTTTGACAGAGGGATTGGCAAATACTGAACTTTACCGGCTTGGTCTTTGCAAAAATGTTGCCGGTTTCATAAGCGGTGGAAGTCAGGATAATTCATGCTTTTACCTATACAATGGCGAGTGGCTGAATTACGTTACGAATTATGACGGTATGGAAACGATGGTTCATCCTGACAATCCCGATATTATCTATGGTTCTTCTCAATTCGGCAGATTGTGCAAATCCGAAGATGCAAGTGTTACTCAGGATTGCAGTCTTACAGATACAATTACAGGTAAATCAGGTGAAAGAGGAAGCTGGATTACACCTTTTGCTATGGACCCATACAATCCTAATGTAATATATGGCGGATATAGAAATCTCTGGAGGTCAAAAGATGGCGGGAAAAATTGGGAGATAATATTTAAATCTGATACAACAATCAGCTTGCTTGATAATATAAATGTTATCGTTATAGCACCTACAAATCCGGACTTAATCTTTTTTACAAAACAGAATTCAAGAATTCAGGATAACCGTAAACCTCATGAGCTTTGGATGACAGAAGATGGTGGTGCAAACTGGAAAAAATTCAAAACCGGATTACCTCTGGATTCTCAGGCAGTAACAAGTATAGCTGTCAGTGGTGATAATCCCGACCACATCTGGGTTTCCTTTTCAGGGAATATATCGACCAGCAAAATTTTCAGAACAGATGACGGTGGAGAAACTTGGACAAATATTACCTACAACCTGCCGAACAATGTTTATAATACAATTGTTCATCAGGATAATAATCCTAAAAATTATATTTATGCAGGAACTTACAGAGGAGTATATTATACAAACGATGAGATGACCGAATGGATATTGATGAATGAGAATCTTCCGAATAATCTAGTGAATGAACTCGAAATAAGCTATCCCGATAACAAATTGATTGCGGCAACCTACGGAAGGGGTTTCTGGATGACAGATTTGATTGAGGAAACTATCGGAATTGATGAAAACGTAAATTTTGATAAAATGGCAATTGATATTTCACCCAATCCCTCAAATGGAAGTATTAAATTATCCTTAAATAATGTTGATTTCGAAAAACTCAATAATTCAATTAATCTTGAAATCGTAGATATATTGGGCAGAATTGTTCACAAAGAAAATTTATCAATTTTTAGTTCACAATTCACACAAAACTTGAATCTGAATTTATTAAGTGGACAGTATTATGCCAAATTATCATTCGGAAATAATATGAAAGTCAGGAAATTAGTTATTAATAACTAGTTCAAATTTGATAATTATTAAATAAAAATTAGCTAAGAACGTAATTGCAGATAAAATTTCGATTGATTAAATTATTCACATGCGATTATTAAAATTATTAAAACTAAAAAATCAGGTATTCTTTGACTTTATCGAAGAAAACAAAACAGTACTAATTATTTTGCATTTTTTTATTTTGCTTGGCTTGGTTATTTGGATTTGGATTTCACCCCTGGAAGAGTTCGGACAAAATTTTGTTTCTGAGATTCTCGGAGTTTTAATCACAATTCTGATAATTAATCAAATAATAATCATTCGCGAAGAAAAAAGAAAACTGCCACATAAATTCGCTGTCTATGATGATATAAGAATGTTCGTCAGTTCTTACATGATGTTTTGGCAACAGGCGTTCCACGAATCCGTACCTGAAGATGACCCTGAAAATATCTACCAGTTTTTTTCTGATTATGGCATGGGAAAGATTTGGACAAACCTCTATTTACATGCTGTTCCGAAGTCTGCAATAGCTATATCTTGGTACAAATTGTTAATTGAATTCGCTAAGGATTACAAAGAAAAAGGGGATAATATTTTAACTCGTCATGCTCAATACCTTTCTCCGCAAATCTACAGGACAATACATCAGATTACCGAAAGCCAGTATCTCGATGTAATTAAAAATATGCCAAAAATGAAAAAGTATTGTGAAATAAACAATATACCGGTAATTAGTGTCTTAGAATCTTACGCAGTAATCAAGCCAAGCGACAAGGATTATGCATCATTTATAACTTTGTACGAATGGTGTGAGGAGATGTACAGGGAATTATCCGTAATAGACAAATCAACTACTCCTGTAAGCCGATTTATTCCCAGGAAAAACAAGCCATTGCCTCCTCCGGCTTTGATACCTGAAGATATTTTATCCAAAGAAAGAGAGCAGTGGGATAATTATTTAAAAGAGCAAATAGAAAAGGGTACACTATAAATAGCATACTCTAATTCTAAATTATTTACAATAAACCTATGAAAATTGTCATTCTGAACGAAACGGAGTGAAGTGAAGAATCCAGAAACCCCATGGATACTGGATTCTTAGCTCCGCTCAGAATGACTTGATTAATATTTTCTATAATTTTTTAGAAGTTTCAAATAACTAATTCTGTTCCGGTTCGTAACTGTACCTTCTAACTTTTTTCGGAACTTCGATGTTGTTTAAAAATTCCTGATGCTTTGGTAGAAAATTATAGCCATATTTAAAACGCCAGAACTCATCAATAAAACCACCTTCCTTATAAACTTTTATCTGCTTGTACTGCCCGTCTTTTTCATATTCATATTCATAGCGTTTAACAATTACATTTTGATGGTCATAAAGATTTTTTTCAGTCATCAGTCCTGTATGGTTGTATTTGTATTCGGTTTTCGAGAACAAACTGCCATCCCCGGTATAGATTGTCTGCAATGTTAACCTTCCTGCCGCATCATACTCGCATTTAACTTTGATATCAACGACACCGCTGAAATAGTAAACGGAATCAGTTTTCCATCCTTTATCATTGTATTCCGATGTTCCTTTTTGCTCTGGAATCCCTTCTGCATTGTACCGCATCCACTCAACTTCTCGGTTCTCAGTGTCATATACGTATTTTACTACATAATCCAATTTGTTTTTTTCAAAATGCTTGAATTCTGTTTTTAAACCATTAGCATCGTAATCAATAGCGTCATTCCGGAACATAATTCCTTCATCGAAATATTTCTTTTCGACAATCTTGCCTGTGGCATTATAAACGTATTCAGTTCTACTTAACTCAAATTCAAGTTCATTGAACTTTTTTACCACCAGAGTATCACCGTTGAGGTTATAACTGTAAACGATCCTGCCATCAATAATCCCGTCTTTAAAAAGAACTGATTCAGTTATCAGGTATTTATCATTGAATGTTACCTCTTTGATTTTCTTCCCAATTCTTTGAGGAACACCAAATTCATATTCGAAATCGGAAATAATAACTTTAGTAATACCATTATCTTTTAAATTCTTCATAGTCATTTCAAGTGGAATTAAGTCTTCCCTTTGAGTTGTAGTGGTACAGGCAAAACCTAATAAAGTAAGAGCCAAATAAACAATAATCTTTTTCATAACCAATCCCTTTATATTATTTACAAATATTATTTACAAATATTATTTCTTTTTTAAACATATTTCAAAATGAAAATTAATAAAATTTTTTTATGTTATCAAGTTCAATTAGTTTTGTTTTAATAATTTTTAAATTTAAGTAAAATTTTTGTTTTATCAGTGAAATTTCCGCTTAGAATAGCAATTAGATATATTTTTACGAAACGGTCATTCCACTTCATAACCGTAATATCGATAATTTCTCTGATTGGAATCACAATCGGAGTAGCATCCTTAATTAGTGTATTATCAATTTTTAACGGTTTCAGGGATTTTACCGAAAAGCAACTCATTGGTTTTGACCCGCATATTAGAATTACTGCTAAAAAAGGTGCATGGATTGAAAATTCGGATTTCTTAATAAAAAATATCCTGAAAATCAATGGAATCAAGTACTGCATTCCTTCAATTCAAGGAAGAACTGTTGCAGTTAAGTCGGGCAATATGCAGGTATTCACTTTAAATTCTGTTCATCCTGAGTATCTGAACAAAGTTTCGGAAATTTCAAAAACTACTGTATTAGGCAAGTTCTATTTAAGCAGCATGGGAGACTTACCAACTATTGCTCTTGGTGTTGGTGTGGCTGACAGAATTAAAGCGATGCCTGGTGATACTATCTCTCTCATCTCACCAAAACTCATTGAATCGGCTTTGAGAACTTTCCGGATTAACAATCCCATAAAGGTTATTGTAAGCGGCTTATTCCAGACAAATGACAAAAATTTCGATAATGCAAATGCGTTTACTAATGCTCAAATTGGTACAATACTATTTTTACCTCCTCCCAACTCAGCCAATACATTAGATATCAAAATTTATGATATAAAATCTGTCGAAATTATAAAATCCGAAATTTTGAAAATTCTACCTGTGGAATTCGAAGTTAATACTTGGTATGACCTTCACAAACAACTATACGAAGTAATAGAATTCGAACGTTTGCTAGCGTTTCTTGTAATGAGTTTAATTGTCATTATTGCAGTTTTCAATGTCCTCGCTTCCCTTTCCATGACTGTAGTCGAAAAGAAACAGGACATTGGCATTTTGAAAGCTATTGGTGCTAAGGATGTGGATATTAGAAACATTTTTGTATTTCAAGGTTCGATTATTGGAGTTTTCAGTACTATTCTCGGTGTTCTGCTCGGATTGGGTTTCTGCTATGGACAAATATACTTTGAATGGTTCAAACTTGACGGAGCTAATTTCCTTATTTCAGCAATACCTGTTCTCGTAAAATGGACAGATGTTGTGATAATATCCTTTTTCTCATTGATATTATCAGTATTAGCTTCGATTTACCCCGCCAAAAGAGCGGCAAAAACAGTGATAATTCAGTCAATTCACTCAGAATAATTGAAATATTGTAAATTTGTATCAATACTTTTACAATTTTAGCGTTATCTTAGAATTAATCTTTCAGAAATTAAATTAAATTAGATGACAAAAAAAATAATAATAAATGTAATAATTTTACTTTTTGTTGTAAGCTTACATTCACAGCAAAAAGCTAATGTACTTTTGCAAGGCAGAGTAATTGACATTACTACTGGTAAACCTATAGGGACCTCTTTATACTTCATCAATTCAAAAGGTAAACCTGCACATTGCCTTTCAAATTCTCTCGATGGTTCTTACCAACAGGCGTTGCCTTCGGGGGATGAATATAATGTTATTATCAAAGGTTTTTTACCCGTATCAAATAAATTAAAATTTGAATTCCCTGCAGATTCCAAATATCAGGAAATAACTACTGATATTCATATAAAACCCTTTGAATCAAAGATTGAGTTATTCAAATTTAGATTATTCGCACCTAATGATTCAATAGTTATCAATAAAGAATATTTACAATATATAAAAACGTTTACAACATTCAACCCTGAAATAAAGCTGAATTTTGTTATCAGTTCTTACGATTCATGGTTGGATAATTCAAAAAGAAGAGTCGAAAAGGTTGATAAAAAGGGGAAAATATCATATAAAACTGAAAACTATTCTTCAAGGGACAGACTTTCGGATTTGCTGGATTCTCGAATTAGAAATTTAAGAAATGAATTGAAAGATGTAAATGTTGTAATGAAATTGGATGCCTTTATAAAGGATTTGCAAGTTGTCTCTCAAAGCAAAAAACAAATGAAAAAGACAGCAACCGGAAAGACCAAGAAAACCGAAGTATTTACACCTGACTTCGATAATGTCAGAGTAGTTATTGCCAAATAAAATTTTTTAAAACGGTTTTGTCAATTTCTGAGAATAACTGGATTTAAGCAGTTTTTGCTTTCTTTTTAAACTTTTCCATATATACATGTTCTAAGCGACCTTCGACAAAATCATTAGTAATAACGCATTTTTCAATATCGCTTAAATCAGGAAGTTCAAACATTATCGGAAGCATGAATTCTTCAACAATTGCCCTCAAAGCTCTTGCACCTGTTTTTCTCTCCTTTGCCCTGCTAACTATTGTCTTAAGTGCATCCTTCTCGAATTCTAGATTAACTCCTTCAATTTTGAAAAGTTTCCGATATTGCTTAACTATTGAATTCTTTGGTTCAGTCAATATATTTAGCATTGCCTCTTCTGACAGTTCTTCCAAAGCTGCAATAACCGGAAGCCGTCCGATAATTTCCGGAATGAAACCATATTTTAATAAATCCGATGGCTCTGTCTTTGTCAGCAGTTTATAAGATTCTTTTAAAACATTGATATCCTCAGACATAAAGCCAATTGTTGATGTTCTCATCCTCTGAGCTATTATTTTTTCGAGACCTTCAAAAGCACCACCACAGATAAATAAGATATTTTGCGTATTTATATGAATCAATTCCTGCTCCGGATGTTTTCTGCCTCCTTTAGGGGGTATTCCTGCGATTGTCCCTTCCAAAATCTTCAACAGTGCCTGCTGGACACCTTCACCCGATACATCTCTTGTTATGCTTCTCGATTCACTTTTACGTGTTATCTTATCTATTTCATCAATGTAAATGATGCCTTGTTCTGCTAATGGAATATTGTAATTTGCATTTTGTACAAGAGCGAGCAAAATATTTTCGACATCATCCCCAACATAACCTGCCTCTGTTAAAGTAGTGGCATCCGCTATAGCAAATGGAACTTTCAATATCCTTGCCAATGTCCGAGCTAAAAGAGTTTTGCCTGTTCCGGTCGGTCCCAGTAAAAGAATATTACTTTTTTCGATTTCAACATCCTTGAATTCCTTGCTCAGTTCTACAGTTTGTATTCTCTTATAATGATTGTAAACAGCAACAGATAAAACCTTCTTTGCATGTTCCTGACCAATCACATAATCATCGAGTAATCTTTTAATCTCAGATGGCTTTGGCAACGCTGTCTGTGCCTGAAAATCTATGCTTTGGAGTGCGTTGTGTTTGATGATTTCCTCTGACTTTTGAACACAGATATTGCAAATATATATATGATTTGGTCCTTCAATCAAACTTTGGACTTCTTCTGCAGTTCTTCCGCAAAATGAACAATTGACTTTATTGTTAAATTCCTTTTCCATCTTAACTTTTTATTTACTTTCTGATTCAGTTTTAGTTTCAGTTTCAGGAAGTCTGACTAAAATTTTATCAATAATTCCATAGTCCAAAGCTTCCTGAGCTGACATATAAAAATCCCTGTCGGAATCCCTGCGAACTTCATCCAAACCACGCCCTGTATGCTTTGAAGTTATCTCATAAAGTGTTTCTCTTATCCTAAGCATTTCTTTTGTATAAATTTCTATATCGGTTGCCTGTCCCTGAGCACCACCCAATGGCTGATGCATCAAAATTCTTGCATTCGGTAAAGCAAATCTTTTACCTTTAGTGCCCGCACAAAGCAGCACCTGAGCCATCGAAGCTCCCATGCCCATACAAATGGTTGTGATATCCGGTTTTACGAACTGCATTGTATCGTATATAGCCAAACCGGCACTTACACTGCCGCCGGGTGAGTTAATATAAATATTAATATCTTTATTCGGGTCTTCGCTTGCAAGAAACAGCAACTGAGCAATCACAAGGTTAGACACATAATCATCAATGGATGAGCCGATGAAAATAATGCGTTCCTTCAGCAAACGGGAATAAATGTCATAAGAACGCTCTCCCCTGCTTGTTTGCTCGACTACTATTGGTATTAACTGATTTATCATTTTCGTATTTCCCAAATTATTTAAATTATTCAATAATAAAGAGCTATAACGAATGAAGTTAGAAAATAATTTAAAAAAGCTGAAAGCTCATAGCTGAAAGCAGAAAGGAGAAGGGAAAAAGGAGAAGGGAAAAGGGAAAAAGGAGAAGGGAAAAAGGAGAAGGGAAAAGGGAGAAGGGAAAAAGGAGAAGGGAAAAGGGAGAAGGGAAAAGGGAGAAGGGAAAAGGGAGAAGGGAAAAAGAAGAAGGGAAAAGGGAGAAGGGAAAAGGGAAAAAGGAGAAGGGAAAAAGGAGAAGGGAAAAGGGAGAAGGGAAAAGGGAGAAGGGAAAAGGGAGAAGGGAAAAAGGAGAAGGGAAAAAGGAAAAGG
>Ga0172370_10000139_pt1 | contig 99052 bp, 72 predicted proteins | sample LakKiv5m_FD_114538 | JGI IMG/M metagenome (GOLD analysis project Ga0172370, IMG submission 114538) | Freshwater microbial communities from Kabuno Bay, South-Kivu, Congo - kab_022012_11.5m | ecosystem: Environmental > Aquatic > Freshwater > Lake | place: Democratic Republic of the Congo...
CAAATGAAAATGATTCATCTGATAAGAATATTGCATTTTTCTTTAATCCTTCAGGTGATACTATTTATCTCGCAGAAGGTGGAATCAAAACAACAGGGGTACTTTCAGGGACAAACACTGATAATCATAGTTTCAATCCAGATTCAGGGGGATTCTATATGAATGCAAATTGCATTGACTTGTGCGAGATTAAGAATCATCTAATTCCTCATGGAATAAATAACAGGGATTTTGGCTGGTCAAATATCAATTATCCTTTTTCTTATTTTGAAATGAGGGATACTATTTGTGAAGGAGGTTCTTTTGAAATTAATGGAATCGAAACACTGAACGAAACAAAATGGAAATTCAAAATTTGCAAATGGGATGTTACAGGAGGTAACTGCATTGATGCATACCAAACAGTTTCCTACCCTTATGATACAATAAGGTTAAAAACTTATGATTTGGCTGAAGATTATACATTTGAATCCAATGAAAACTATATGGTCAAATTGTTTACTGCCAATGATTGTCACGAAACAAATATAAGGTCACATATCGTTTATGTAATGCCAAGTCCATCTGTAAGTTTTGAATTGCCTAATTCCGCTTGTCCGGGTGTAGGAACAGTTCATGCCATTAATGGAGATATCAGTACAAACTGTACAAAACACAAATGGAGTGTCGCAATGTTGGATGATAGTGATTACCTTGAGGATGATACAAATGCTTTTTACAATGAATTATCATATACCCCGTCAAGGTGTAGTTTGTAACTACACTTAAATATCAGGCAACTCGGAACTAAGTTTTTTCAATTTATCTGAAGTAGTTAGAATTGTTTGTGGCTTTGATTTCAGATATTGTCCAAACTCATCAGCTACATTTGATTTCTATCTATTCCAATTAATGTTGCCATGCTTCAAAAATATTAATACGAGCTCTATTAACAATCAGATTTTGTTATAAAATTTTCAACAAAGTACTAATATCTTTGTCAAGTAAATTCGTAATGTATGAATGAGTTTTTTCACAGACTGCCGTTATAACCAAGCATAAAAAGAAAGAGTTATGACCAAAGAATTAACTGATAAAGACCGAAAAGTTTTAAAATATGAAAAACGCATAGGATTTGTATTTAGCGGACTAATAATTTGTTTTGGTGGACTTTTCAACCTGTTGTACTTTGTATTAAATAAAACCGGACAGAACTATTTAATGGTTAGTCTTATTGACCTTGGAATATTGCTTTTAGCATATTTTGTTTGTAACAGAATTAATCTAAAAGTGAACCGAGATTTGAGTGACAATATAAAAGAAATTCTAAAGAAAAGAGTTGATAAGAAAATTGAAGAAAAATCCTATGAAGCAGGTAGTGGAGCATTATTCATACCAATTTTAGGTAATTTATTTCCGAAATTATGGGGACAAAAAATGAGAGAAACACGCAAATACTACATTTTTACAAGTGACACTAAATACGAGGTGGACAAAGAAGTGTATGATGACTTAGAAAAGGACATGGATTTTTATGTTCATTTTGCAAAGAATAGTGAGACAGTTTTAAACTTTTCGAAGGTTGAATAAATGTCAGGATATAACAGGCGGTATATTTTATTGCCGTGAAAGTGCTGAAATCAAGGTCTGTGGCTCGCTTCAAACTTCTTTGTGGCTTGACAGTTTTGTGCGCCCCTACCGGCAGGCAGGCAGGGAAACCCGCCCCAACGCAAAGCCCTAAACCGTCAGACTGTAACATACTCGTTTTTTAAAAATAATTCATTATAAATTGTGAAATTTGAGACAATAAGAAGCTATTAAATGCGATTGAAGAGAAGCAAAAATTTAGCTTGAAATGTAAGGTTGAAAAACAAACTCAGCCTGAATTGATTTTTGAATAACAAAATTTAAGTAAAAAATGAAAACCGGTGTAGTCCGGTTGCTAAATTTTCAGAAAAATTGAAGGGTTATTAAATATTTGCAAGCTTATGTATAAATTTGCTATTAAAATATAACAACAATGAAAATTTTAATTATCGGGGCAACAGGTATGCTGGCAAAACCTGTTGTAAACCACTTATATGATAAAGGTTTTGAATTGAAATTGTTTTCAAGAAATATTCCTGATTCTGAAATTAGTGAAAGAAAAGAAGTATTTCGTGGTGATATTTTCAATCCTTCCGATTTGCAAATGGCAATGCAAGGCTGTGATGCTGTTCATTTAAATTTATCAGGAGAGCACGAATACACAGGTACTGAGGCAGTGGTAAATATAGCAAAAACAATGAATATTAAGCTAATAAGCACAATTTCGGGATGCACCGTGGCAGAAGAAAACAGGTGGTATTCATTGGTTGACAACAAGTTTAAAGCCGAGCAATGTATTATCAATAGTGGTATTCCTTATATGATTTTTCGCCCAACCTGGTTTTTTGAGTCTCTTTACTACCTTATCAAAAACGGCAAAGCAATGAATATTGGAAATCAGCCTCCCTACCGATGGATAGCTGCCGATGATTATGCACGATTTGTTGCCAATGCCTATCTGAAAGATGAAGCAAAAAATAAAATTTTCTTTGTTTTCGGACAGCAATATCATCAGATGAAAGACCTGATAGAAAAATTCAGACAAGAAGTTTTTCCTGAAATAAAGAAAACAACACAAATGAGTCTTGGTTTTATGAAATTTATTGCTTTACTGACAGGGAACAAACAAATGAAAGCAGCAGCAGCCATGTTTTCGTATTTTGAAAAAGTGAAAGAACCTGGCAGTCCTGACGAAACCGATAAATTGCTTGGCAAAGCAGAAATACTATTTGATGACTGGCTTAAAATGCAAAAAATGAAAAGCAGTTAAGGATATTTGCCTGATTGGAAGAATTAAATTTCCAATGTAACAGTTGTTCCCTCCCCTTTAGAAGAGATTACATTTATACTACCCTTATGTACCTGAACAATTTGACGTGTCAGGCTTAGTCCTATACCGGTACCTTTATCTTTAGTTGTAAAAAAAGGAACAAAAATTTTATCAATGAGTTCCTGTTCCATTCCATGACCATTGTCTTTTATGGTAATGATACAATTGCCTCTGGTATTTTGTATTGCTTTTATCATAATTTCCGGATTTTCAGATTCCATAGTGGCCTCTTTGGCATTTTTTACCAAATTGATGAGTGCCTGTTCGATCATCTTTCTGTCAGCATGCATCACAAGGGTATCAGGATTAACTGTTATCATGCAGATTACATTGGCTATTTTAAGTTCCTGACTCATTAATACCGACACATCGTTCATCAGATCTATTACTGAAATTTCTTCAAAAACAGGTGAAGGTAACTGTGTCAGCATCCTATACGATTCAACAAATTTCAGCAGCCCTTCTCCCCTTTTTGTGATTGTGTTTATTCCAAGCAGTACATCTTTCAGTGCTTCAATATCTCTTAAATCGCTGTTAATTTCATTGGTTAAAATTGTACTGATAGTTGAACTAAGTGAAGTTATAGGACTGATAGAATTCATGATTTCATGTGTCAGCACCCTGATAAGCCTTTGCCATGCAACAATCTCCTGTGCATCCAGTTCAGCACTGATATCCTGCAATGATACCAATTTAATGGTCTTTGAATCTATTTCTAATTCATTTGCTTTGACCAGAATACGCATTATTTGATTCCTGATCATCAACTTTAATAATAATTGTTCACCATTTCTGACATTCAGCAAATCGTCTGGTAAACTTTTGTTTTCTCTGCCAAGAGATTGAATATTAGAAAAATATTGAGTTCCAAGAAGTTTTTTGGCAGACTCATTAATAAGTATAATATTTCCCTGTTTATCAAAAGATAAAAGCCCAATGGCAATATGATCAACAATAAGCTGTAAAAACATGTGTTGACTTTCCTTTTCGATTCTTGCTTTTTTAAAAGCATCAATAATGGTTTTAAAACTCTGGTTTATTTCGCCTAAAACATAGTTTTCCTTAGGATTTTCAAGTGAAGTTGAAAAATCACTGGCTTTGATGATCTCAAGAAAATGACTGATAGATTGTTGTGTTTTATTAATGAAACTGAATAAATTAAAAAGGCAAAAAAATAAACCAATTACCATCAATGATGAAGTAAAATAAAGCTTGTTCATGAAAAGGAAGACAATGGCGACCATACTCAAAAAAAGGATAAAAAGCCTGATAATTACACCACGTTCAAATGCCATATCTTTCAATTTTATTGTAAAGTGTAGCTCTTGTAATACCCAGTTCTTTTGCAACAGCAGTCATATTGCCATGATTTTTTTCAATGGCTTTGGTAATCAGTATTTTTTCATGTTCTTCAATATTCAAATTTTTCATTTCTGGCAAAGAAACTTTACGCAAAGGCTGAAATATAAAATCTTCAGGTTTTAAAGTACTTGTATCGGCAAGTATTACAGCTTTCTCAACAGCATGCTGAAGTTCCCTGACATTTCCCGGCCATGGATAACTTTTAAGTTTTTCATAGGTGGCTGTGTGAAATTTTAATTCCCTATTATATTTATTTGCATAAATGCGAAGGTAATGTTCTGCCAGCAGAATAATATCATCTACTCTGTCTCTGAGAGGTGGCAACTCAATCTGTATTGTATTTATTCTGTAAAGAAGGTCTTCCCTGAATTGTCCGTTATTTACAAGGTCAAAAAGATTTTTATTGGTAGCAGCTATCAGGCGAATATCAATCGGAATTGGTTTTACTGAACCCAGTCGCGTAATGCTACGATTTTGTAACGCTGTTAATATTTTGGCCTGAAGTGGAAGACTTAAATTACCAATTTCATCCAAAAATAAAGTTCCACCGGAAGCAACTTCAAATCTACCAGCACGATCCTCTCTTGCATCAGTATAAGAGCCTTTCATAGCACCAAACATTTCACTTTCAAAAAGTGTTTCTGTTATTGCTGACATATCAACAGAAACAAAGATTTCATCACTCCTACCCGATTGCTTGTGCAGTTCTCTTGCTACAAGCTCTTTTCCTGTGCCATTTTCTCCGGTTATTAATACATTAGCATCTGTTCCAGCAACCTTGGATATGGTTTTGAAAACTTGAAGCATGGCAGCAGACTTACCAATAAACTCAGGTATATTTTTGCAGATATCTTCTTTTAAATGCTTTTGTTTTTGCTTCAGTTTTACAATTTCATTTCTTGATTTTTTTAATTCCAAAGCAGTTTTTATTGTACTAATCAGTTTTTCATTATTCCAGGGTTTTAAAATAAAATCTGTAGCACCTTCTTTAATTGCTTTTACGGCAAGGTCAATGTCGCCATAGGCCGTAATTAATATGATGATTGATTCGGGTTCTTTTGCAAGAATCTGTTTTAACCAAAAAATCCCTTCATTTCCGGTATTCAAACCTGATGAAAAGTTCATATCGAGCAATATCAGGTCGAAGTTATTTTTTTCAAGTAAAAATGGTATCTGAAATGCTTTTTTTTCAGTAACAACATCGGTAAAATGCTGCTTTAACAACAATCTCAGCGAAAGAAGTATATCTTCATCATCATCAACTATCAGTATTTTCCCATCAAACATAAAAGATTAAATTTTTTATAACAATTGTAAATCATCAATTTTAAAACAAAATGCATAGAATAGTGATTATCAATTATATTATTGACAGAACCAAGGTAATTAAAGTGTCTAAATTTTTTACACTATAAGAAAATAATTCATGATATTTTTTCCATTTTATACTCATTCTATTCAAAATCAATATTTTATTTTTGAGGCATATTGATTGAACAATGATACACGATTAAAACAAGATAAATTAAGCTGACATGCTCATCGAGACAAGAAATTTAATAAAAAAATACATTGTAAATGAATTCGAGATTACTGCACTTCAGGGCATTGATTTACAAATTAATTCCGGTGATTTCGTGTCAATTATCGGACCTTCCGGATGCGGAAAATCCAGTCTTTTAAATATTCTGGGTTTAATAGACCGATGTAATTCCGGAACATATATTTTTAATGACATAGATACAACTACTCTGAATGAGAAAGAGAGAGCTGAATTACGAAAAAAAAATATGGGTTTTATTTTCCAAAGTTTTAATTTAATAGATGACCTTACCGTATTTGAAAATATTGAATTACCACTAATTTATCAAAATATCAGTGCTAAAACAAGAAAGGAAAAAGTAGAACAGGTACTTGAAAAAACAAAAATGATTACTAAAAAAGACTTTTTTCCACAGCAGCTTTCAGGAGGACAGCAACAGCGTGTAGCTATTGCACGTGCAATAATATCAGAACCAAAACTGATACTGGCAGATGAACCTACTGGCAACCTGGACTCTTATCATGGTAAAGAGGTAATGGAATTGCTGGTCAGACTTAATGAAGGCGGAGCAAGCATTATTTTGGTTACACATGCTGACCACATTGCTGAATTCGGCCATCGTTTATTCAACCTCTTCGATGGAATAATCATTTCAGAAAAACATAAATAACTTCAGAAAGTATGTTTAAAACATTTTTAAAACTTTCATTACGAAGCCTTATCCGCTATAAAAACTATACTATCATTAACCTTCTTTGCCTTATTATGGGTATTAGCAGTTTTATAATGGTAATGTTGTATATAACTGATGAAATGAGTTACGACAGGTTTTACAGCAATCATAAGCAAATTTACAGAATAAACCAATATTTTAATGTAGGTGGTGTGGGGGAAAAGGCGGCTTCGGTACCTTTTCCTCTTGGTCCATTATTAATAAAAAAATTTCCGAATGAAATAGTGTCAACAGTCAGAGTATTCAACAATCAGATCAGTTCACGAATGATGCAGGCAAACGATAAAAAGTTCAATGAAAATGGACTGTTTTTCGTTGACAATAATTTCTTCAGCGTGTTTAACAGCCTGAAATTTATTTATGGTAATAAACAAACTGCTTTTAAATATCCCAAAAGTTGTGTGATTACTAAAAGTACTGCAAATAAATACTTCCCTGGAGAAAATCCTGTGGGAAAAACACTTATTTTTGAGTCATTTTTACCTCTAAAAGTAACTGGTGTTATTGATGATGTTCCACCACAAACTCACTTTAAATTCAACATTCTTGTGAATTTTTCCTCTATCGCCAGAATAATAAAATACCATGAAAACAACTGGGTTTGGAATCCTTGCTGGACCTATATTTTAATTTCAGAAAACACCAGCAAAAGCGATCTGGAGTTGAAAATTAAGACTCAAATAACAGATACAATGAAATTTGACTGGCCTGCTAATTTTTTATACAAACTACAGAAAATTACTGACATTCATTTAAAAAGTCACCTTGATTATGAAATTAGTAAAAACAGCGACATCCAAAACATATACATTATACTTGTTACAGGTTTTATTATTCTATTAATTGCAGGAATAAATTTTATTAATCTATCAACATCCTACTCAAGCTCAAGGGCAAAAGAAATTGGAATGAAGAAAGTTTTGGGTGAGAAAAAACTTCATATTGTTTATCAGTTTTTAATTGAATCAGTATTACTTAGTATGATTTCACTTTTAGTGTCATTGTCATTGGTTGAACTGATTCTGCCGTATTTTAATGAACTTATTGGAAAAAATATTCATTTTAGTGATAATTTTCAGATTATCCCGCTTATAACAATCATTCCACTGTCAATCATCATTGGTCTTTTAGCTGGTTTAATTCCTGGTATCTATTTTTCAAGATATGAACCTGCAGAGGTATTAAGAAAACGATTTTCATTAAAAAGCAGCAATGCTATGGGGCGTAAAATATTGGTGATTTTCCAGTTTTCGTTATCTTCGGCCATTATTATTATTTCAATTATGACATTTGGTCAAAACAGGTTTCTTAAAACCGCTGATTTGGGATTTAAAAAAGAAAACCTGCTTGCCATATCTGTTTACAACAAATCAATTATATCAAACCCTGACGGTTTTAAAAATGAACTTTTAAAAATTAAAGGTGTAACCTTTGTCAGTCGGAGTGATTATATACCGGGAGTAGATCACAATACACACTTTTACAAGGTACAGGGAAAAAGACAAAAACTTGAGCAGTTTTTACCGGCATTGATTGTTGATCATGATTTTGTAAAAACAACAGGTATGAAAATTATTGCAGGCAGGGACTACATTTCAGATGATTCAATTGAAGTATCGACAGGGATTTTAGTAAATAAAGAGATGACAGAATATCTTGGATGGACGCCAAAAGAGGCTTTGGGGAAATCGTTTAAAAGTGTTTTTGGCAACGAAAAAATTATTGGTGTTATCGATAATTTTAATGTCAGACCTCTCAATCAGCCTATAAGTCCTTTTATTATTGATGTCTCACATATTATCATGGAAAGGTCGGCTTTTATTAAATATTTTCTTGTCAGAATTGATGATAACGCAAATGCTGAAAATGTTTTAAAAGAAATTGAATCGGTATGGAATAAAACCACAGGAAACCGTCCTTTTGAAAGCATCTTTGTTGAACAGGCAATAAACAATTTATATCGTGATGAAAACAAATTAGGAAAAATATATGCTATTTTATCAATAATATCGCTCATTATAGCAGGATTAGGCTTATTTGGTCTCACAGCGTATATCGTTCAGCAAAAAACAAAAGAAATCGGCATTAGAAAAATACTTGGTGCCTCAATGAAGAATATACTTGTACTTTTATCCAGGGAATTTGTTTTACTTACCTTTTATTCCAATATGATTGCATGGCCTGCAGCATATTTTTTCATGAAATACCAACTTGATAATTTTGCATACAGCATCAAAATATCAGCATTACCTTTCATTATAACTTTACTAATAACAACTGCATTAACTTTTACAATAACATTACAAAAAGCTTTAAAAATAGCCAATTCAAATCCATCAAAATCGCTCAGATATGAATAAAAACTTAAACATTATTTTTGTTACCAGCCTACTTTTAACGACATTTTCGTTAATACTAAACGCCCAGGAACTCAAAAGAAAGGCTTTTATGGGGATAGAAACCATTGCTATCAATCATCCTGAAAGTATATGTTCCAACAGCGACAGCACAGTAACAGGAATATGTGTAAAAAAAGTAGCAGAAGGTTTCACGGCAGCAAATTTAGGCATCATGGAAGGTGATATCATAGTAGAGATAAATAATTACTCTATAAAAAACAGTGAGGAATTTCAGTCTAAATTAAAATTTGTCAGAGATGGTGATCCTGTTGAGGTGGTTGTTCTAAGAAAGGATAAAAAGATTAAACTTAAAGCAATAGCGGTGGGAAGACCTTATGAAAAGTCGCTTAGTGGTGAAGTTATTTACGACCAGACAAAGTTTTTAGGAGGTCAGATCAGATTAATTATCAATAAACCAACATCAAACGAAAAAATGCCAGCTATTTTGTTTATACAAGGCTATCCCTGTTCTTCAGTTGACAATTTAAGTCAGACACATCCCTATAAAAAGTTGATAGAGGCATTGGTGGCCAAAGGAATTGTTGTCATGAGAGCTGAAAAACCTGGTATGGGAGATTGCCTGGGAACACCAAATTGCTATGACATTGACATTATTACTGAAACAAATGCCTTTACGGAAGCTTACAAAAAGTTAAAAACTTACGACTTTGTTGATACCAGCAAAATATTCATTTTTGGACACTCACTCGGTGGTATTTCTGCTCCTATCGTAGCATCTTCAGTATTTCCTAAAGGTGTTATTGTTTATGGAACAACCTGTGAACCATGGTATGAATACCTACTTAAAATGCTGCGTTACCAGAATCCTTTATTTGGAACTGATTTTATTCAGGCTGAAAGTGAAATGAAGGTTTATCAAAAACTTCTTTATGAACATTTTATTTTAAAAAAGAGCCCTTCAGAACTTTGTGCTAATCCTGAATATTGCAAACTACTGAAACGTGATTTCGAGTATGATGGTGATAATGGTATTTTAGGACGTATTTTTACATTTTGGTTTAGTGTTAATGAATTAAACTTAACAGAATATTGGGCAAAAGTATCATCAAATGTTCTTGCAGTTTATGGAGAAGCCGACATTGAAGCACTCGAACCTGAACCTACCATTCGAATTACAGACATTGTCAATCATTATCACCCTGGCAAGGCAACATTTTATATGTTACCAGGTACTGATCATGCATTTTTAAAAACTGGAAATAAAACAGAAGATGCTAAATTAAAAGCAGAAGGAAAAATACGGGAATATTACAATACCCATTTTAATTATGAATTTTGTGATTATATCATCAATTGGATGAATCAAATTAAATAACTACGCAACCATGAAACAGGTCATTTTCATCTTATTGTTTTTCAGTTTTTCAAAAATTTCAGGACAGGAAAACATTATTAAAGAGTTGGACCAGTTGATTTCTACTTGGCATAATTCTGCTGCTGTTGCTGACATGGACTCATATTTTAATGCAATGGCTGATAGTTTTGTTTTTATTGGCACTGACTCAAGTGAATATTGGACAAAAACAACGTTTTACAACTGGTCGAAACCCTACTTCGATAAAGGTAAAGCGTGGACATTAAAAGCCAATAGTCGTCACATATATCTTTCAGGGAACAATAAATTTGCCTGGTGGGACGAGTTGTTATACACTTCTTCCGGCACCTGGATTGGTACAGGAATACTGGAAAAACAAGGTAAGGAATGGAAAATAAGACATTATACCCTGTCGATGACCATTCCTAACCACAAGATGAAAGAAGTTTATAACCTGATTAAATAGAATTTATGAGCGAGTTGCAGCAATTACCCAATATTAGCAGGGTTTTAGCAGAAAAACTTCAACAAGCAGGAATTGATAAAATTGAAGATTTAAAAAATATAGGCAGCAAACAGGTATTTTTTCGGCTTCGCATTTTTGATTCAGATTGTTGCCTGAATATGCTTTATTCACTGGAAGGGGCTATTCAGGGTATTCGTTGGCATTTTTTGGATGAGACAGTTAAAACTGAATTAAAAGATTTTTACAATTCCATCTCCTATTTCAAACAAGTGCGATGATCACTTTTAAAAATGTTATTGCAGTATCACTGGCAAGCATTTTGACTTGCATCTCCTGTCAAAAATCTAATAAAAAAATAATGATTGAAGCACCAGATGCCAAAAAAATACCAAAAGAGATTAAAATACACGGCAATACGAGAATTGATGATTATTACTGGTTTAATCAAAGGGAAAATCCGGAAGTCACAGCATATCTTTCTGCTGAAAACATCTTTCTCGAAAATAAACTTGCACATGTCAAAGAATTAAGGGAAAAACTTTATCAGGAAATGGTAGCCCGTATCAGGCAAACCGACATGTCAGTACCTTATAAAAGCAATGGATACTATTATTACAGTCGTTTTGAACAAGGGAAAGAGTATCCTGTTTATTGTCGTAAAGAAGGAAATCTGGAAAATACTGAAATAACTATACTTGATGTCAATGAACTGGCAAAAGGAACAAAATATTGTGATGTGGGAGGATTTAAAGTAAGCCCTGACAATCATCTGTTAGTTTTTGCCATCGACACCATAAGCCGAAGACAATATACCCTGCAATTTAAAAACCTGGTAACAGGAAAATTATTAAAAGATAAAGTTATTAATACTTCACCAGGTGTGGTTTGGGCCAATGACAATAAAACAGTGTTTTACGTTGTTAAAGACGCTTCTCTTCGCCCTTTTAGAGTTTACAGACATACCCTTGGCAGCAATCAGTCAAAAGATCAATTGGTATTCGAAGAAAAAGATCCCGCATTCAATATTTTTGTATTTAAAAGCAGGTCAAAAAAATTTATTTTCATTGGATCAGAAAGCACTACTACCTCAGAATATAGTTATATAGATGCAGATCATCCAACTGATAAATTTGTTGCTGTACAGCCCAGAGAATCAGGCCTTGAATATTCTGCTGATCATTTTGGTGATTATTTTTATATTAGAACAAATCTTCAGGCAAAAAATTTTAAATTTGTTAAAGCAAAGGTCGGACATAGCACAAAAGAAAATTGGACAAACTTAATTCCTCACCGTACCGATGTGCTTTTTGAAGGAGCTGAATTGTTTAATGATTATTTTGCTGCATTGGAAAGAATAAATGGACTGGTAAAAATCAGGATTATTAATTGGAAAAATATGAATGGCCATTATATCAGTTTTCATGATCCGGCTTATGCTGTATATCTCTCAGCCAATCCTGAGGCGGATGCAGAGTGCATACGTTACAGCTATGCATCAATGACTACACCCACGAGTGTATTTGATTATAATATGAAAACCAAAGAACAGAAGCTGCTTAAACAGGAAGAGGTAATGGGAGATTTTGACAGTAAAAATTATCAATCGGAACGACTGTATGCCACTGCTTACGATGGTAAAAAAATACCCATTTCGCTTGTTTATCGTAAAGGAATGAAAAAGAATGGGAAAAACCCCTTACTTTTATATGGATATGGTTCTTATGGTTACAGCCTTGATGCAGGCTTTAATTCCTCACGTTTGAGTTTGCTTGACCGTGGATGGATATTTGCCATTGCACATGTTCGAGGAGGAGAAGAATTAGGACGTAACTGGTACGAAGATGGCAAATTGTTAAATAAAAAAAATACTTTTAACGATTTCATTGCTTGCTCTGAATTCCTTATCAAACAAAAGTTTACTACACCCGATTATCTATGTGCTATGGGTGGCAGTGCAGGAGGTCTGTTAATGGGTGCCATAGTAAACATGAGACCTGATTTATATAAAGCTGTTGTTGCTGCAGTTCCCTTTGTCGATGTGGTGACTACTATGCTCGATGAGAGTATCCCTCTAACTACTGGCGAATTTGATGAATGGGGTAATCCAAAAGACAAAAAATATTATGATTATATGTTATCCTATTCACCCTACGATAATGTTAAAGAACAGGACTATCCGGCTATGCTGGTAACAACTGGCCTGCACGATTCTCAGGTACAGTATTGGGAGCCAGCCAAATGGGTAGCCAAACTAAGGGATATGAAAACAGATGACAACTTATTGTTGCTTTTTACCAATATGGACACGGGACATGGGGGCGCTTCAGGCCGATTTGAGCGTTACAAAGAAATTGCCCTGGAATATGTGTTTTTACTTGATCAATTAAATATGACAAAATAAACACTTTTTTTTCCTTTTGACTGCAACATTTTTTAATTATGCACGTCTTGCAGGAAATTCAAATTATCATGAAGAAAATTCTTTATATCAGCTTATTGATTTTAACAGCACTTACCTGCAGCGCATGTGCAGAATACCTGATATAATAAATAATTTGCTTATCGTTAACGAATATCAAGACAGCAACGGCAAAAGGTTTGCATTGTTGAGCATTAAAATAGCTTAAAAAGCAATAAATTAAAATGATTAAAAAGGGTTTTCATACCAACAATCTGGATGACCTGGTTTTTGACAAACTGAACAAAGAATATGGAGCTTACCTGCTTCGAAAAAAATATCCACGTTCGGTGTGGCAAACTGTAATTTGGGTTAATTTCACTGCTTTGATACTTGCATTTTTACTTTTTGGCATCAGTCAGTTTGAGTTCAAACGCTCTTACAACAATTCAGCCATCACTGTGGTTTATGATTATTCTTCTTTTATTAACCAATTGAAAAATCCTGAAGATGATATGAGTGGCGAGGAGATGGCTTCTGAACAACAAAATAATGTTCCACAAGTAGTTCCCGACAGCCTTGCTGCCAGAAAAAGGTTAAACGATGAAACTGCAAATAACGATAAAATAGACACTTCTGGGAAAAAAGGAAAAGGCATTGGCGGATATGGCATGGGTGATGATTCAGTATATGTTTTTCTTGAAAAAGTTCCGGAATTTCCTGGTGGTAACCACAAACTATATCCATATATATCAAAAAACCTGAAATACCCATGGAATGCTCTTGCTTTTAAAATTCAGGGAACTGTGCATGTATGTTTTGTTATAAACACTTTAGGAGAAACCACCAATATTAAAATTACAAGAGGGGTACATCCATCGCTCGATAGTGCAGTAGTCGCTCTGATTCAGAATATGCCACGCTGGAAACCCGGATATCAGCACCAACGCCCAGTAAAAGCGCTTGTACAAATTCCGATCACTTTTAAACTGCCTATTTAACCGTAAGTAGTGAAAACCAGGTTGAAGATTAGTCAATGATTTGGAATACTAAATTTACATTAATTGGTTTTCAAATGCCAAAAATATCAGATTACCAGGTATTTTAAAAGATTTCAATACTAATTTTCCCGACTAGGCCAAAAATTCTGAATAATTTATTGCTATCCCAATACTAATCATTATCTTTCAGGTCAACTTTTTAATTAGTTTTTAATCATGACTAAAACTGAAGCAGATATTATAATAAAAGCCTGCAATAAACATGGCATATATGCCAGAATCAGAAATGTAGCTGATGTTTATCTGGTAATTTTCATTGATAAACTGGAAATAAAGTTATTTGAAGCTGCAAAATATATTACCAATGGTCTGGTGCTTGATAAAATTACAAAAACTACTGAAAAGATAAATATTCAGAAAAACACAGAAAATATTGACACAACTTTTTTAAAAAAACGACACAACCAACATAAAAATCGCAATAAGAACGGCTCTATGGAAGGGAAAAGCTGGTTTGACAATGCTTAGTAAAATAAAAAATGCCACCTGAAAAATCAGGTGGCAAAGCATTTGTGACCTCGGAGGGAGTCAAACCCCCAACCTTCTGATCCGTAGTCAGACGCTCTATTCAATTGAGCTACGAGGCCTTAATACAGGGTGCAAATATATACTTTTTTAAAAGTTAAAATCCTTTTTTAATAGCAGACTAATTTTAAAGTACAATCAATTTTTTTAATAAAACTACTTTCTCAGTTTTAAGGACATAATAGTAAATACCGCTATTCAGATTTTCAGCATTTAAAGTCACATAATGCTTACCTGCTGGTTTTAATCCCTTGTCAAGCAACAAGATAAGTTCTCCTTTTTGTGATAACAGTTCCAAACTAACCAAGCTTTCTGATTCGAGATAATAGCTTAAAACAGTTGTTTTAATAAAAGGATTGGGTTGGTTTTGCTCCAGTTTAACCTTGTAGGCCTGATCTTCTTCGATTGCATCAGGTAATATTTTTATGACAGCATCAGGCTCCAAGGGGATAATCTCACGGTTTAATGCATGGTCAGTGGCAACACTATAAAACCTGTATGTATGGTTTCGCTCTCCAATGAAAACAATTGAGGTATCATATCTGAAAAGATATAAGGGATAATAATCAGTACTATCTACCGAAAAGTAAATATCGTAATGCTTTAAACCAGAGGCATTATCATTGCCACCCCAGAATAACAAAAAGTGCGTGTTTTTAATGGTTTGTGGTAATGAATCTACCTTGCTGTGCGGGCTTTGGTCATCAACAACATTTTTCCAAAAGGGAGTTGATATCGGCAGATTCCAGTCAAAATAAATACTTGCCCTGTTTGATACTTTAGTATTCTCAGGTAATTGATTTTTAAGGCTAATATTAAACAGTACATATCCTTCACCATCATGTTTTGGGTTGTTTGGAGGGAGAAAACCATTTAATGGATTTTTTATCGCTGTCATAGTATTCGGATCAATGGTTTTGAACAGCCACCTTACAATTCCGGTAGTTGTATCGAAATTCATATTTACTCTGACAATAATATTTTTATCAGGACTTAAATTATAATCTGAGTTAAAAGAAAATACACCTACCGGACAAGAAAAACTATATTTTCCAAAGCTTAATAAGGTAGCAGAGAAAGTTGAGAAATCAAATACATTTTTGTCTAAAGTATCAATAATCTCAACCATTTGAGCCGGAGAAGAAGCACTATTAAGATTTTCAAAACAAATCATGTAATTCATTTTCTCCTTGCTTTTTACATAGAAATTTGAAGGTCCATATTTCATGTTCGGGTCCATACTGTAAACCCCCACCACCTGTTTTAGTTTGAGAATAAAACCAGTTAAATAAACATTATTACTTGTGTCGTAATAAGAGCCACCTCCATTAAAAAATGCAGCACTTAGCTTGTTGGGATCAGTTTTAATGTCAGTTTTAACCTTATTGGCGAGCAAAATTTTACCAAAATAACCATTAAAGTCAAACACTGGCTTAACGTCACTCTGGTCAATCATAGCCTGGCATATTTCATTTCCAATATAATTTGCCGTTTTCTCCAAATTTTCAGTTGTAATACTATGGTCAAAAGAGTTAAACAATGAAGTTAAAAATTCTTTTGATGAATTAGCCAGTAATAATTTATTTCCACTTTTATTATTAAATAAATACAGAGGATTGCCAATACAATACCCAACATAGGTAGTATCGATAGGGAAAGTAAACTTTAATTTGATTTGTTCGGCAGAATTACCACCGATATAGGGTACCAGAAATGAATACACCTTGCAACCTGGCAGGTATTTATTGATAAGTGAATCGCTTTCTACAAAAGAAACAATAGAGTCAAGCCTTCCGGTACTGTCAGAAAAGTTTAAATATTGATTATCGAATTTGAAACCTACAGATTTTGGTACTGCAACGGCAACAGGTACACCATACAAACCTGTATTTGAGTTGTTGCCGTAAGATAAAATATAGGTATATTCTATGCCTGCTACCACGATTTCAGGGCCAATCAAATCAATCCAAAGTTTTGGATTTTCTGCTGGTTCAATAAACAGTGTATTGTTTAAAACATAAGTAGAATCTCCGATAATAGTCACTTCAAGGTTCCAGTAACCTGTATCAACCTGACCCACATTTAAAATACCACTTATCAATTGTCGATGAATAATCATTGTATCAGGCATTATAGTGTTACTGCCTTTGTGTTTAAACCTGACCACTGTATTCTGGTTAAACCCATTTCCCCTGATTTCAAACTTCACAACACCATCGTTAGCCGATGTTGATGGGGAAAAGCTAAAAACTCCATTTCTAATAAATGCAGTTGGATTTTTACACCTTGCAAGTTTAGAGATTTTACTTCCTTCAATTTCAGTATAATTACCACCAAGAACAAGTTCGTCAGGGCTGATATCCATACAATAAATTTCTCCATTGTTAAATGGTACTGGTATTTCTGAAATCAGGGTATCATTTTTTGAAGAAATAAATGTAAGATTAGTATATCCTTTTCCCTGCAATTTATCACCAACCATAGCTATTGAATTGTTCAAATCATCAATAGCTGAAATTCTATAGTCAGGGCTATAATTTTTATTAAAAATACTAAAATTGTTCAGGTTTATTTTATGTAAACTTTGATTGCCACTTAATAGTTTTCCTCCGACATAAAGAACAGTATCTTTTTGATAAAAGCTTAATTTTGTGCTGTTGGCAGGAATATCAGCGTCTTTGAATTTAGCTTTTATTTTGCCATTTATAACATCTATAGCAAATACAGAGTAAATTGTATTATCAGGCCAGGTGATTTCTCCACCTGCAAAAAGAGTATTATGATATATGCTTAACTGCCTGAAAATTCCTGTTTTAACAGTATTTATTGTATCAGCCGACCAAGTATCAAGAACCTTTGACGAACGGTCAAACCTGCAAAGGCTGTAAAGTTTCTTTGACGATTGGTTAAAATTACCTGCCAGATAAATATGTGCATTACTGCTGGCAATAGAATAAACATTTCCTGAAAAATTTTCAAACAAAGTAGCCAAAACCTGACCTGTATTCTTGTTTAATGCACAAAAACTGCGTCTTTCAATATTATTGACTTTTGAAAAGGAACCACCTATCAGCAATGTATCATGTAAAATTTCAATAGCACATACACTACCTGAATTAACATTTGGAAACCAGTCTTCTAACTTATTATTGCAGGTATTAATTTTTATTAAATTCCATGCCTCATGACTGTTAACAAAAGTAAAACCACCTAAAACTATAATGTTTGTGTCACTTAATACCATGCTACTTGGCTGACTATTTACTGATGGATTCCAGGAATTTAATAAGCCGGTTGTGATATGATATGAGCCCAAATAATTCCTTGAATGGCCACTAATAGTTGTTTTAGCATTCGTATAAAAGAATACGTTGTTATGTAAAATGTTCATTTCAATCAGCTCTGCCTTAAGGGTATCTTTTATCCATGCATTAACTTTATTGTTCTTTAAATTGTAAGATGCAAGGTTCTTAACAGCAACTGAGTTTATGCTATCGAATTTTCCACCGATAAATAAACTATCACCCAAAATAATAATATCATTTATTCTGCCGCCACTCAGTCTTAAATCAATAGCTTTGAGGACATTTTTAGCAGGACGAATAACAACCAGCGGGCTTTTTACATGTTTTAAATATTCAAAAGAGCCACTTAGCAATAAATTTCCATGAGCTTTGGTTATCAAATCAATCTGTCCATCAGGTTTTATATCCCAGGCATACAATTTTCCATTATGTCTGTCCAGTGCAGCGATATTGTTTATTGACTGATTATTGATATTATTGAAATCAGATGCAACAAAAATTGTATCTGACACCAGTTCAAATGCCCAGTGATACTGACTGTTTTTATTGTAAGTAAACAAAGGATTAAAACTGGTAAAACTTACTTTCTTATAATCAAAAGCAGCAATATTGCATCGTGCCAAACCTTTAAAAACAGTACAGAATTTTCCACCGATATACAGGATAGAATCGTCTGCTATCATTTCATTAATAATGGAATTGACAGGAAACGAGAGATTAAGGTTTGTCATGAGTCCTGTAAGAGCAAATTCAGCAAATGCAGGTTGGCTAACTCCAGCAATGGTGTTAAAATCCCCTGCAACAAAAAAGCCGTTTGTATGTGCTACCAACGCCCAAACACTTTTATCTGTTCCTGGATTCCATGAAAGTATTTGCTGTGATACTACATTCAATGCAGCAAGACCAGTGCGTGAATACCCGTCAATATTTTTAAACTCGCCACCCAGGTAAAGTGTATTACCAATAACCATTAAACTGTGAACAACACCATCAGGATTGGGATGAAAAGAAGTATCAATTTTGCCACTTGTCAAATCAAGCCTGATCAGATTTTTATAAATGTTACCATTAATGGTACATGAAAAACCTCCCCCGCAATATAAATATCCATTATGAATCAATAAATCGCTTTTTACCACCTGAGGTGAAAGTAAAAAATCCTGTTTAAACTGGTTATCCGGATTAAAATCGGCTTTTAAACGACCAATATTTAAAGTAAAATGTGATGAAAGATTAGTAAATTGTCCGAACAAATACCATCCACCGGACCCATCAGGAATTGCCCTGATCACTTTTTCAGGAGTTGGAAAACGAAGCAGTGGTTCGCCAGTTTTTGCAGAAATAATGGTATTGTTAAATGTTTCAATACCCACCTTGAAATCGGAAGTACCACCAACAAAAACAGAATCACCTGATGTTTTAATGAATTTGGGAACTTCAGAGGCACCATAGCTTTTCACATAACTACCATCGCTTTTTGAAATTACAGCAAAACTTTTTTGTATCACATCTGAAATCTGGACAAATGTTCCTCCCACATACAAATAATTTCCAATTTCTTTCATAACTTTTATCGGAGCAGATGGATTTGGTGCCCATTTTTCGTCAAGCTGACCTGTAATACGGTTCAATCGTATCAGGTTTTTAAATGTTTTAATTCCGTAAATAAATGAAAAATCACCTCCCAGATAAACATAGTTTTCATCACAGATAATTTCATAAAAAAAGTTAACTGGAAAATTATAAGGAACAAACCTCAAATCAACGCTAAGGTCAGCATTAAGGTGTGCAATATTTCTACGAGGTACCCTATTAATTTTTGTAAAATTTCCTATCACAAACCAACCTCCCTGACCATCGGCAACTGCTGCCTCAATATAATCGTTATCACCCAATTCAGGAGTAAAGTTATACATCTGATCATTAAATTGTGAAAACATCGCAATGCCTGTTGCACTTTTACCAACATAATTAAAGCTTCCACCAACATACAAATGACAACTGTCTCTTTTCAGGGTATAGACCTCACCATTGACGGAATAAAAGTTTTTGTCGAATTGCTGGGCAAACACAACTTGTGATGTTATTGAAACCAATAGGAAAATAAAGTGAGAAAATAATATTTTTCCATCAACTTTAACTGTAGTTTTCATTTTTTAAGAATAATTTTAATTTTTATAACATCGAGAATAATTACAAATATAATCTTTTTAAATAAAGAAATCATTTAGCTTTGAAGAAATATTTCAACAATAATAATAATAAGATTTAAACAAATGGCTTCTGAAAAAACACTTTCACAAAGGTTTAAAAACAATGAATTTACAGGTCTTTTCATATCAAATGTGGTTGCCATCATCATCTTAATTTTTAGCCATAGTAGTATTTTGTTTGCTCTTTGGGTATATTGGGCACAAAGTATTTTAATTGGTTTAGTTTTTTGTGTTAAAATTGTCATCTCTCCTGCCTCAAAATCGAATGGTAAAAGCACATCTATGATTATAGTTGTGGTGCTTTTAATAATAATTGTGTTTTTTCATGCTATTTATGCTGTTTTCATAGGAATTGCTATTCCATTGCTATTAAATGATTATGAACTAAATATTCAAATGATTCTTTTGTCGGTTGCTGTTTTCTTTGTTTACTATATTTTCAGCATTTTTGAGGAAGTAAAAAAAAGGAATACAAACAATATTTCTGAATTTCAGGCAGGCTCAATGCTACTATTGTACTTTTTCAGAATTTTACCGATACATGTTACTATCATTGCCACCATCATCATTTTTGGAATTGCCAAATTCTTTGGGTATTCACTTTTCACAAATACCATAGCGCTCATATTTTTCCAAATCATAAAATCAGTCACCGAGCTGACTACGCTACAAATACAGAAAAAATGAAATTTTTTTCGTCCATTACAAAACCAGATGTCTGTTTTAAAAAACCAAATACGATATAACCTGTAAAATTACAATTATTATCATACTTTTGAGCCTTTATGAAATCAAGATAATATTAAGTTTTGAAAAGATTTTCTTTCCTGATAAGTGTAATAGTGGTCTTCAGCCTTTTTAGCCAACATGTATTTTGTCAGAAAAACGAGGTAAGAGGTTTTGTTTATGATAAAACCACCGGAGAACCTATAGTTTTTACAAATGTTTATTTTGAAGGCACCACAATAGGCAGTTCCACCGATATCAATGGTTTTTACAGTATTTCAAGGATTAAGCCAGGCACATATAAATTGGTTTGTTCTTACCTGAGTTACAACACTTTTACAACTGAGGTAGTGATAGATGCCATTTCTATTATTAACAAAAATATTTATCTGGAGCCTTCAGCAATAAAAATGAGTGAAATAGAGATTACAGATAAAAAAGTAGAAAAAACCACACAAGTACAAATCTCGAAGATCAAAATCACACCTTCCGACATTATCAAATTACCAACCATAGGCTCCACACCTGATCTGGCACAGTACATTCAGATATTGCCCGGAGTAGTCAGTAGTGGAGATAAGGGCGGACAAATATATATCCGTGGTGGAACACCCATACAAAACAAAGTGCTGATGGATGGAATGACCATTTACAATCCTTTTCATTCAATTGGATTGTTCAGTGTTTTTGATGTTGATATGATCAAATCAATAGATGTATATGCCGGTGGTTATGATGCTGAATATGGTGACAGAATTTCAGCTGTTATGGATATTAAAACTATTGATGGCAATAAAACAAGATTATCAGGTAAAATTGGGACAAGTCCTTTCCTCTCAAAGGTGATGCTGACAGGTCCTATAAAAAAATTCAAAGAAAATGAGGGCAACTCTAACTTTCTGATAACCTATAGAAACAGTTATTTAGATAAAACCGGTCCTGTGCTGTATCAATATTCCGATACCAGTGGATTACCTTACAGCTTCAGTGACCTGTACGCAAAACTTACACTCAATTCTGCTGAAGGAAGCACACTAAAACTATTCGGTTTTAATTTTACTGATAAAGTAAATTTTAAAAATCTAACCACCTATAAATGGTCAGCACTGGGTTTTGGTAGTCATTTTCTGTTGGTACCAACAGGCTCATTTACCATTATTGATGGTCATTTTTCGTATGCCGACTACCTGATAACACAGGTGGCAAAAGATAACAAACCACGTTATAGCTCAATTGGTGGCTTTGAGTCGGGAATGACATTTTCGTATTATCTGGGCTCCGACCTCATCAGGTATGGCTTTGACCTATCAGGCTACACGACCCAACTGGAATATTATAATTCTGCAAACAGAAAAATTACTGATAAAAATAACACTACCAATATCTCAGCATTTGTCAAGTATAAAAAAATACTAGGCAGTTTTATTTTTGTGCCAAGTTTCAGAATGCAATACTATGCCTCATTGCAGGAAACATCTTTTGAACCCCGAATTGGTATCAAATACAATGTTTCTGATAAATTCAGATTAAAACTGGCTGTAGGAAAATACTCTCAAAACTTTATTTCTTCCTTTTCTGACCGCGATGTTGTCAATCTTTTTTATGGCTTTTTATCGGCTCCTGACGAAATACCCAACTATTTTGATGGAAAAGAAATACATACCAAGTTACAAAAAGCAAATCATTATATTTTAGGGTGCGAAATTGATTTCAACAACAATTCTTCATTCAATATTGAAGGTTATCTGAAAGATTTTGTACAACTCACCAATATCAACAGAAATAAAATTTTTGATAATACACCAGAGTTTCAGGACAAGCCTGAATACCAACGTAGTGATTTTATTATAGAAACAGGCAAAGCTTTTGGTGCTGATATTCTCTATACTTTCAATAAAAAACCCTTTTACTTGTGGATCGTTTACGGTCTTTCCTATGTTAACAGGTACGATGGTATGATTACATACACACCACACTGGGACAGAAGACACAATATTCAAATATTTGGCAATGTTGTGTTAAGCAAAGAAAACCCATTTGAATTATCGATGCGGTGGAATTATGGCAGTGGATTTCCTTTTACCCAAACACAGGGATTTTATGAATTATTGGATTTTTCTGGTGGAATTAATGAAGATTATACCAAAACCAATGGCCAACTGGGAATACTTTACGCTGAAACAAATCAGGGAAGACTACCCAATTATCACCGGCTGGATGTATCTGTAAAAAAAACATGGATTCTGAACACCCATCATTCGCTGGAGGCAAATATCAGTATTGCCAATGTTTACAATAGAAAGAATATTTTTTACTTCGACAGGATAACAGCAAAAAGAATTGATCAGTTACCTATTTTACCTTCGGCAGGTTTTACATGGAGCTTTTGAAGGCGGAAGGCGGAAGGCGGAACTTCTGAATGCGGAAGGCTGAAGGTTATATGTTTAATACATAATGTTGAAGGTAGAATGTGTTTTATAATTGCAAGATACTGATTGAGGAGGAAAGAGCGTATTAATGTTAATTATTCGTGTATTCTTAGTCAAATAAATTACTTTGATAACATCCAATTAATTATTCCTGTTTTCTTGACAAATTACACAATACTATCGAAGATTTGCGCATTCCCAATTCCGAAATCAGAATTCATTCTGCACGGCATGATGTATTTACAGCTTACATTTTGCAGATTCGTGGCTAAATGTTCTTCCACAGATTGTTCTTAACAAGATTTCAACAATTTATCTATTTTTAATTTTCATGTTTTACCTTTCATGTCCTTTTTTCATTCATTTTTAAGTAAAAAATAAAAGATTAATAATTTCTGAAAGTCATCATGCAGCAATTTACGCACTTACACCTGCATACACAATACTCCATACTGGATGGAGCAGCATTTATACCCGACCTAATGAAAAAAGCTGTTGACGACAGCATGGAAGCCATGGCTATTACTGACCATGGCAATATGTTTGGCGTAATGCATTTTATCAAGGAAGCTGAAAAAAATAACATAAAACCAATCATAGGCTGTGAAGTGTATGTAGCAAATACGACCATCAGTTCAAAACAAAAAAAAGAAGATCGCAGTGGTTACCACCTTATATTACTTGCAAAAAACAAACAAGGATACCACAATCTGAGTAAAATGGCAAGTATTGCCTACCGTGATGGTTTTTATTATACACCAAGAATAGATAAATCAATTCTTAAGCAGCATAGTCAGGGTTTAATAGCATCCACTGCATGTCTTGGAGGTGAAATTCCACGTTTGTTACTGAAAGGTGAAATTAAACAAGCAGAACAGGTCGTTGAAGAATTTCTTGGAATGTTTGGTGATGATTTTTATCTTGAATTGATGCGTCATGGTATTGAAGATCAGAATCTGGTAAACAAAGCTCTCATAGAAATTTCAAGAAAATACAATGTACCTTACATTGCAACTAATGATGTTCATTACACCAATAAAGATGATTTTGAGAGTCATCACATCCTTGTGTGCATGAATACTGGCAAAGATAGTGATGACAAAGATGGGATGAAATATAGTGGTCAGGAATATTTTAAAACAAGGGAAGAAATGAGCTTGTTGTTTGAAGACCTGCCTGAGGCTATCAGCAATACACAGGAAATTGTCAGAAAAATTGAAAATTTCAGTTTAAATCGTAATATTATTTTACCGGTATTTCCTCTGCCAGCAGATTTTGAAAACGATGAATTCAAATATCTTAAACATCTTACATACGAAGGAGCAGCCCGAAGATACCCTGAAATTACGGATGAAATAAAAGAAAGACTTGAATTTGAATTAAAGTCAATACAGAAATCAGGCTATCAGGGATATTTCCTCATCGTACAGGATTTCATAGCAGAAGCTCGCAGGATGGGTGTACTGGTAGGCCCGGGACGTGGTTCAGCAGCAGGTTCGGCAGTTGCTTACTGTCTTGGTATTACCAATCTCGATCCTATCAGGTATAACCTGCTTTTTGAAAGATTTTTAAATCCTGAGCGTGTTAGTATGCCTGATATTGATGTTGACTTTGACGATTATGGCAGAGATGATGTAATAAAATATGTCGTAAATAAATATGGTATTGACCGCGTTGCACAAATCATCACGTTCAATTCTATGGCATCACGTTCAGCCATACGTGATGTTGCAAGGGTATTAAAACTGCCTTTACAGGATTCAGACCGTCTTGCCAAACTTATACCTACCAATAAACCGGACATTAAAAGTATCAAAGACGCAATTCTAAAAATACCTGAACTTAAAAAAGAAAAGGAAAATGGTGACGAAACCACAAAAAAAACACTTGCATTTGCTGAAAAACTCGAAGGAAGCATCAGATCAACAGGCACACATGCCTGCGGAGTGATTATTGGCAGAGACCCCTTGATCGAACATATTCCGCTAAGTACAGCCAAAGATTCAGAACTAATGGTCACACAATATGAGGGTGAACACGTGGAGTATAATGGCATGTTGAAAATGGATTTTCTGGGGCTGAAAACGCTTACAATTATTAAAGATGCACTGATAAACATTAAAAAGTCAAAAAATATAGATATTGACATTGACCAGATTCCCCTTAACGATGAGGCAGCATTTAATATTTTCCGAAACGGACAAACAATGGGTATTTTCCAGTTTGAATCGGAAGGAATGCGTACACATCTGAAAAACCTTCGTCCTACAACCATTGACGACCTGATAGCCATGAATGCACTTTACAGGCCAGGCCCTATGGATCAGATACCAAGCTATATTGCCCGCAAACATGGGCTGGAGAAAGTAGCTTACCCGCATCAGGCTCTTGAAAATGTACTGAAATCAACTTACGGGATATTGGTTTACCAGGAACAAATTATGCAATGTGCACAAATCATTGGTGGTTTTACACTTGGACGTGCTGACATTTTGCGTAAGGCAATGGGTAAAAAAGATTATAAAACAATGATGAAGATGAAGCCTGAATTTATTGAAGGTGCTTCACTTAAAAATATTGACAGTGAAAAAGCAGAAAAATTGTTTGACCTGATGGAAACCTTTGCCAATTATGGATTCAACAGGTCACATGCTGCTGTGTATTCCATTTTGGCATATCAAACCGCTTATTTGAAAGCACATTATACTGCCCCATTTATGGCTGCTGTTTTAGCCCATAAAATGAACGATATGGACGACCTGAATATCTATATTAACGAATGTAGCAGGCTATCTATCAATGTTTTAGGGCCGGATATTAATGAGTCAGACTTTAAATTTACCGTTATTGATGACAACATTATCAGGTTTGGGTTGGGTGCTATAAAAGGCGTTGGAGAAGCAGCCGTTGAAGCCATTATCGAAGAAAGAAATTTGAATGGCCGTTACGATGATATTTTTATTTTTACTAGCAGGGTAAACCTCAGGGCTGTCAACCGAAAAACGCTCGAAAGCCTGGCTTATGCTGGTGCATTCGACTCATTTAAAGATGTTCATCGTGCTCAATACTTTTTTACAGAAGGAAATGACGATAACACACTTATTGATAAGGCAATAAAATATGGACAAAAATTAAAAGAAGCACGAAATAGCACACAAATATCGTTGTTTGGAGAGTCGGAAATTGTCAGCATACAAAAACCTGTACCACCCGAAACTGAACCATGGCCAATGACAATGGTTTTATTAAAAGAAAAAGAGATGACAGGTTATTATATCTCCGGTCATCCGCTGCAGGAATATGAATTTGAATTCAAACATTTTATCAACACTACGCTCAACAATCTTGATGAAAATCTTCATTTATTCAAAGAAAAAAACTTTAAAATTGCAGGAATGGTGGTTGAATTTGCTGAGCGGTACAGTAAAAATGGTGATACTTTTGGCTCTTTTACCATAGAAGATTTTAAAGGTAGCATGCGATTTAGTTTGTTCAAGGAAAAGTATCTGCGTTACAAACACCTGCTTTTACCTGGTACAAAAATATTCATTACAGGTACTGTACGTCAAAGAAAAGAACAATTAGCACTGTTTGTTGATCTGACTGAAATTATACTGCTTAGTGAATTAAGAGAAAAAATCCTTAAAAAAATAACAATAAACCTTCAGTTAAGTTTGTTGACAACAAGTCTTGCTGACAAACTGGTCAGTCTCATTGAAAAAAATCCCGGAAGAACACAAATTTCATTTTTAATAACCGAGTCGAATGAAAATAAAAGCCCTGTAAAACTGGAATTATTTCCAGATAAAATGAAGATAAATCCAAGTAATGAGTTTCTGGAAGGTCTCAGTCAAATAAACGAAATAAACTATTTAATCAACTAACTTAATGGCATTTGATTTGAATAAATTAGCATTCTTTAACACCTTAAAATAAAAATATGGCACTTGAATTCACAACATCAAATTTTGATCAGGAAGTAATAAAATCAGATATCCCTGTATTAGTTGACTTTTGGGCAGTATGGTGTGGACCATGCAGGATGATTGCACCTATTGTTGATGAACTTCACAAAGAACTGGAAGGACAAATGAAGATTGGAAAAGTAAATGTTGACCAGGAACCCAGCATTTCACAAAAATATGGGGTAAGAAATATTCCAACTTTATTGATTTTCAAAAATGGTGAAATAGTAGATAAAATTATCGGAGCAATGCCCAAACCCGTTTTAATGAAAAAAATTCAACCCTATTTATAGAAAATTAAACTATAACTTTTAATAAAAAAAGTATAGTGCTTAATTAACAAAGAACGATATTAACTTGAGTTCTAATTCCAAAAATGAATTTGACCTTTCAATCCTTCAAAAAATTGGCAATCTTGAATTGATTGCGAGATATGTGGTTGAAGGTTTTATAACAGGATTACACAAGTCGCCATTTCATGGCTTTTCGGTTGAGTTTGCCGAGCACAGGCAATACAATCAGGGAGAATCGACACGTTTTGTTGACTGGAAACTTTATGGACGTACCGACAAACTGTATGTTAAAAAATTTGAAGAAGAAACAAACTTACGTTGTCAGTTGATTATTGATAGTTCATCATCAATGTTTTACCCTCAAAACTCATTGAATAAACTACAGTTTTCAATATTTGCCTCAGCAGCAATCATTCATATGCTCAGAAACCAACGTGATGCAGCAGGATTAACATTTTTTAATGAATCCATTGACGCTCATTTTCATGCACGTTCAAGTCATGCCCATTTTCAAATGCTGATCAATAACCTTCAGATTAAACTGAATGATAGCAATATTTTGAAAAAAACAGCTACAGCAAAAGCACTGCACGAAATTGCTGAAAGTGTCCATAAACGTTCAATGATTATTATTTTCAGCGATATGTTCGACAATAACTTAAATTCGCAGGACTACATATCAGGCTTACAGCACTTAAAATTTAAAAAACACGAAATTATCGTATTTCATATTGTTGATAAAAAGAAAGAGATTGAATTTGAGTTTGAAAACCGTCCTTATCGTTTTATAGACCTTGAAACAGGTGAAAAAGTAGATTTATTTCCTGATGAGTTTAAAGAAAAATATCTTGATAAAATAAGAAAATATCAGGATGAGCTTAAATTAAAATGCTCTCAGTACCAAATTGATCTTGTTGAAGCAGATATAAATCAGGGTTTCGATACCGTTTTACAAAATTACCTGATAAAAAGACAGCGTTTATTCTAACATACTCACTTTTAGAATTAACTTTTCTTAAAAAAATCTTCTATTTTAGTGCAAATATATTCTTGTTGAAATTCCGTTATCTCAGTAAAAAAAGGCAATCTGACAACACAATCTGCATAACGAACAGCATTAGGTAAATCAGCAACAGGATTGTTTTTAAGATAAAACGGGCTCAAATGTAGTGGTAAATAATGAAAAACAGCATGAATACCATAACTTTCCAGATAATTTATTATTTCATCCCTGAAAGTTTTGTTCGACACTATAAAATAAAACATACTGGCATTGCTGGTGTTTTGAGGTAGAATTATTTTATTTCTTTTCTGAAGAAACTGAAGTTTCTGGTAATAAATTTTCCACGCATTCATCCTACGTGCCTGAATTTCGGATAATTGTGTTAGCTGTCCATATAAAAATGCAGCAGTCAGTTCAGATGGCAGAAAGGATGAACCATAGTCAATCCATTCGTATTTATTGCATTTACCTTCAGAAAATGACACACGGTTGGTCCCCTTTTCCCATAATACTTCTGCCCTTTCTGCAAACCTTTCATCGTTAATAACCAACAATCCACCTTCTCCTGAAATGATATTTTTAGTTTCATGAAACGAAAATGTTGATAAATGGCCAAAACTACCTAATGCTCTTTCATGATACTGTGCATCAAAAGCCAGTGCAGCATCTTCTATTACTAAAAGATGATATTTTGAAGCTATTTTTAAAATAAAATCCATATCACATGCCTCACCTGCATAATGCATCACAACAATTGCCTTTGTTTTTGGTGAGATCAATGTTTCAAGTTTTTCTGCATCGATATTAGGAGAAAAAGCCGAACTGTCGGCAAAACGGATATTTGCACCTTTTGATGCAAATGCAAGTGCAGTTGAAACATAAGTGAATGAAGGAACAATTACTTCATCACCTGGTTTAATATCAATCAGAAATGCAGCCATTTCCAAAGCATCTGTACAAGAGGTGGTCAACAGACATTTTTTAAAACTGTACTTTTTCTGTAAAAAATCGTGACACAATTTGGTAAATATGCCATTACCCGAAAGTTTTCCTGTCAAAACAGCTTCTTCGATGTACTTTTTTTCAATTCCACTTAAAAATGGTTTGTTAAAAGGGATATGCATCATGTAAATAAATCTCAATAATTCTTACAAACTTAATATCTATTTAAAAAAAATAAAGGAACTCAACAATGAAAAAACAGATACTGTATATAATTTCACAATAATTGATTTTACTTTGCCAATAAATTTTCATTGCAGAAATAAACAATCAGATACTTTATATGACCACAAATGAACTGCAAAATATACCTTTTGTATTCATTATAGGACGTCCCCGCTCAGGGACTACCCTATTAGCTACTTTACTGGATGCACATCCAAATATTATTTTACCTTTTGAATGCCCTGTTATATTGAATCTTTATCCTAAATATGGAAAAATAAAAAACTGGAAACCACATCAGATTGTAGCGTTTCTGAATGACCTGAAGCAAGTAAGAAAATTTAATCACTGGAATATTGATATTGAGGAGATACGAAAAAAAATTTATGAATACGGGCAAATTGAAAATTTTCAAACCATTATCAAATGTGTGTATTCATGCTTCCCAAGCTTTTTCAGAAAAGAAAAAATACTTTACCTGGGGGATAAAAATCCTATTTATTCGTTATATTTTAAAAAAATATTCAGAATATTTCCTGAAGCACGCTATATACACCTTTTACGCGACTACAGAGATAACATTTTATCGGTAAAAAAACTTGATTTTGAAGCACCGCTGACATCAATCATTGCTTCACGCTGGAAGTTTGCCAATAGTATTGTACATAAAATGAGTATAAAATATCCCACACAGTTTTATACCATTCGCTATGAAAACCTGATTGAAAATCCTGAGACAGAAATAAAGAATATTAATCATTTTCTTGGCATAGAATATCAGGCATCGGTGTTAAATTTTCACCTGACAATAGAAGAACGTATTAAAAGCATGAACACCAAAGATGCTGAAATGTTTAAAAAATTTCATAGCAATTTATTAAAACCTATTAATGTTTCAAAATCAGGTGTATGGAAAACAGAAATGAGTGAAAAAGATATAAAACTTGCCGACCTGATTGCCGGAAAGTGGGCTTCCAGATTTAATTATCAGAGAAAATATCACACTTTTAATCCATTGTTGTATATTCCAGCATTCTTTTCAGGATTATATATTCGGTCAAATTATTGTTTTTTTATGCTGTTGTCGAAACTACCTTACCCGATATTCAGGATATTTACCCAAAAAGGGCCATTAATTGCAAAAATGATTACAAAGTTGACAGGAAAATAAGTTCATGATTCAGAGTCAGCAAAATATGTTCTTTATTGTAGGTCGTCCAAGGTCTGGCACTACTCTTTTACTGACAATACTTGATGCCAATCCACATGTTTTAATTCCGGTTGAATGGCCAATCATAATTAAGCTTCTGCCCAAATATTCGCATATAAGGTATTTTAGCAAAGATTTATTAATACAATTTTGTAAGGATATAGAAAACACAAAATTTCATCAACATTATGGCTTCTATGATATGAGTTTTGACCATCAGAAGGCATTAAACGAAATAAAAAGCTGCAATCCTGCAACAAAGTTTGAAGACCTGATAAAAATTCTATATTCTAATTATAAAAGTATTTTTGAAAAAGATGAAATTCTGTGTGTAGGTGATAAAAATCCCCTTGCATCAAAAGAAATAAATAAATTGTTGCAATCATTTACAAATGCGAAGTTTATTCATATTGTCAGAGATTATCGCGATCATGCTGTTTCAATGATTAACGCTGGTTTTGGACAAAAAAACCTGCCATTAATTGTCTATCGCTGGCAAAAGTATCAGGCTATCCTGGATAAGGCATATTATCAAAACAGTAATAGATTTTTAAGATTAAGATACGAGGATTTGATTGACAATCCTGAAAAGTGGGTAAAGATAATCTGTGAGTTTCTTAATATTCCATACTTGCCACAAATGCTTGAATACTATAAAAATGATTTGAGTTCAATGTATCCCAAAGAATTGGCATTGCAATACCAGAACAGCCTGCTGCAACCCATCAATAAAACAAGGTCAGGTATCTGGAAAAACGAATTTAATAATAAGCAATTAAAAATCATCGATTATCTTGCAGGCCGTCAGGCAGAGTTGTGGGGCTACCAGCGGGTGTTTAAAACATTCTCGTTAAAAGGTTTATTGTTAAAAAATTACTTCAGAATAAGAGGATTGATTGTTCATTTCAAAAAATAATACCCACAGCAGAAAACAGATGGCATCAGTGTATCACAGTTGAAAACAGAGCAAAGTACTATTTATCACTTACTTTCTTCAGTAATAGTTTTTGTTTGGCAACAATGACCATGTCGGTTTCAACATTGCAAAACATTGAGTCTTTAGTTAATTTAATATCTTTAAGAAAAATGATTTCTCTGTCTTTTGTCACGTCAAACATCTCCAGAATAAAATTATTTCCAGCAAGACTATCCTTATCTGGCATCCAATTGTCTGCTGAATGCTTTATTTTTTCCAACAATTGAAAATCAGATTCATTTTTATAACACCACAACACGATGTAGTCATTTCCAGCTTTCAGAGGTGTCCAGTCAATAGCAAATACTCTGTTTTGATAAAAATTCAGTCTGGAAATAATAGCAAAGCTATCATTTAACTCAAGTTTGATGAAATTCTTTGCTCCAAAGTTTTTATAATATAACTGAAGGCTGTCTGAATAGGGAAAATTTTTGCTTTTAGGAATATATGTTGAATCAAAAGATATCTGGCAGCTTCCCTCCCATTTGCCAATCATTTTCATTTTTTGGCTTTTGTAACTTGTGCAGGAAAGTAAAATAAATAATAATGATAAAAAAATAAAGACTGAAATCTTGCGCATATTGATTATTTTTTTTGTTTCTCCTGTTCAATTTTCTTCATGATAGCATCCTGTCGCTGAATAGACTCAAAATGTATTAATGAAATTAATTTTATCATAAAATCTTTGCCCAGACCAAGTTTTCTTCCCAAACGTGTATTTGTTTCAATCACTTTCTGCCATCTGCGAAGCTGGAAAATAGAAAGATTTTTTCTATTTTTTAATTGAGCAATTTGTTCAACTATCTGCATTCTCTGCGACAAAAGCTCTATCATTTGCTGATCAATGCTATTCAATTGCTCTCTGAACATTTCCAATTCATCATCAGCATCTTTAAAAACCTCTTCTAAATTAATATAATGCAACTGTTCAAGAAGTTTTCCCAGTGCTACAGGTGTAAGCTGTTGTTTTGCATCGCTTAATGCAACAATAGGATTAATGTGCGATTCTATCATTAAACCATCCATACCCAGATAAAGTGCTTTTTGCGCTATCTCAAAAATATAATCTGTATGTCCGGCAATATGGCTTGGATCACATATCAGTGGAATTGATGGAATTCTTCTTTTTATCTCGATTGGAATCTCCCACTTGGGAATATTTCGTAAGGATGTTTTTTCAAAAGGGAAGAAACCACGATGTACGGCTGCCAAACGGTGAATTCCTGCATTATAAAAACGTTCAATGGTACCTATCCACAAATCAATATCCGGATAAATAGGGTTTTTTATCAGAATAGGAACATCTGTGCCTTTTAATGCTTCAGCCAGTTTTCTGACAAATACAGGATTTGAAGTTGAGCGTGCCCCTATCCATAAAATATCTACTTCATTTGAAAGGCATAACTCAATATCTTCAGGGGTTGTAACCTCAACTGTTGTTAGTAAGCCTGTCATCTTTTTTGCTGTTTTCAGCCAGCTAAGTGCAATTTCTCCTGCACCTTCAAAAGAACCCGGCCGTGTACGTGGTTTCCAGACACCTGCCCTTAATATTTTTACTTTTGGATATTTACTAATTGCAATAGCAGTATTTATTAATTGTTCTTCACTTTCGGCACTACATGGCCCGCTTATTACAACTGGATTTTCATTCAAATTTAAGCCCCACTCTTTTATTGCCAACAATTTCATTGATAATTGAATTAAGCTACCCTTTTATTAAACGACACCACTTTAAACAAATTGAAACCTCTGAATCTTTCCTCTTCAAGGTTAAATACAGTTCGTTTTTTAAAAACAGGGTCGTATCTGTAATTGCACCATGCACCTTTGTCTTTTGAGTTTTGAATGATCATTTCTGAAACGGTTTGAAAGCAATTATCCGGCTCACAATAATAAGTACATCCTGCCGAGGCAAATAAAATAATCCGTTCTTTTTCTTTCAGTGATTGAAGTAATTCTACATTGTCATTCAATTTCGGCAACAAGGTAACATAATCGTATTTATCCAGTGTTTTATTTATTTCCTCAGCACTTCTTAAACATTTTATGACACTTGCCTGAATTGTAAACAATGGAAAATCCTGCCTGACACGTTTTAAAAGCTCATCGTTAGTAATTATTACACTATTTCCTTTCATTTCAAGTTTTTCAAGTATAGGTATTGTTTTTTTGTATGAATCATCTGAAAAATAATGATTTGAAAGTGCAATAGCAAAATGAATATTTTTTTTTAACAGTTTTTCAATCAGTTTGTACGATACACAATGTTCAGGATCATATAATCTTCCACCATATAACGGTGTATATTCCTTTACTGAACCAAAAACACTAATCACATCATTAAAATCCCCAAGATTAAGCATTTCAAACTGCTGCTTTAATTTTCTGTAAAAATTTAATGACGGTAAAATATTTCTGGAGCTAACAGTGAATTTTCTTGTTTGATTCATTGTACTAAAATTGTGCGACAAATTTCGTTATTTTTTATTCATTGACTAAATAATAAAAAAGTTTATTGATCTTTCAGCCTGATTTTAAACAGACAGTATTTTCTAAATTTTTCTAAATTTGCCATATAAATAATTTGATAACACCCTTTAATATTGGAAAAAATTAAAGAAATTCCATTTTTTTTTATAATAGGCAGGCCAAGATCAGGAACAACCATGCTGAGGACTGTTTTTGACAGTCATCCTAATGTGCTTATTCCAATGGAAAGTTCATATATTTTACGATTAAGTGGTAAATATAAGAATATAAAAAACTGGACGGATGACATTAAAGCATCATTCTACCACGATTTGTTTAATAAAAAAGATAAAATAAATCAATGGCCATTAAATAAAGAAAAATTAAGGCATGATCTGATGAGTGTAGCACCTGAATCAAATTATTCTACAATCTGTAAAACCGTTCATAGCAATTATCAATCAGCGTTTAGGAAGGAAGAAATACTGACCATTGGCGACAAAATGCCAAAGTATGCCGTAAAAGCTGACAATCTCATGAAGCTTTTCCCAGATTGTTTTATCATTCATATCATCCGTGATTACAGAGATCATCTTTACTCGATGTTAAAAGTAGATTTTTCACATTCCATTGTGCCTGAAATAATTTATCAATGGAAATATTCAGCATTGTTAATGGAAAAACTTAAAACAAAATTTCCAGAAAGAATTTATACTGTCCGATACGAAGATTTTGTTAATAACACCAATGCTGAGTTTTCCAATATCTGCCATTTTCTGAATATTCCTTTTCAATCCGAAGCCCTTTATTTTCATACTCAAGCTGAAAAAATTAAAAGTCAATATAATCAGGAGCTATTTGATAAGGTTCAGCAAAGCCTGTTAAATCCAATTGATAACAGACGAACGAATTTATGGACAGAAAAACTAAGCAAAAAATGCTTAATAACAGCTGATATTATTGCATGGAAAACAGCATTGAAATATCACTATCAGCCCAAAAATACAAAAACAGATTTCAAAACGATCGTATCAGTGTGGATAAAAATCTTAGTAATCCGCAGTTATTACATGATTTTCAACCTTACCCAGTTGCTACCTTCTCCATTCAGAAAAATTGCAAGACCTTTGTTACCAAAACTTTATACTATTTATTATTTTCTATTTCCGGGCGATAAAAATTCGAATTTTAAATCATAAAAATGGCAAAAAGAAAATTCACAACAGATGTAATAAGTGTATCAGGAAGCGGAATTTTCAATACTATTCTTCAATTTTTCATTGGAATTGTGCTTGCCAGAAGTTTAGGTCCTGAAGGAAATGGTATTTACAACTATATTCTTGTAGTACCGATGCTTGTCAGTATGTTATCTCGACTGGGCATGAAAAGATCAACCATATTTCATATTGGTAAAAAAACATACACCCCTCAGGAGCTTGTTTCGGCATTATCATATATTTTTATTATCACTTCAGCATTAGCAATAATTATCACAACTGTGATTTTTTTGAGTATGCAAAAACCTGATATTAAAATACCCATGGCCATTCTTGCTATTTCATCTATCCCTGTAAACATTATTATTAATTATGCCAGCGGAGTTTTTATTGGAAGTGACAATATAAAACGTTATAATTATTTTCAATGGATTCCCAGTTTTTTTAACCTGTTATTACTGACCATATTTTTAATCATATTAAAATGGTCGGTAACTGGAGCATTGATGGCCTATTTAATTTCAAATACCATCATGGCATATTATGCATTAACATTTATCATTAAAGAATTTCACTTCAACCTGAAACTAAACCTAAAGATTATTAAAGAAATGCTTCAAATGGGTTTTTCATTTACTCTTGCAGGGATTCTGATAAAATTACATTACAGAATTGATATTATTTTATTGGAGAGACTATCTGATCTTAAAGAAGTTGGCTATTACTCACTGGCAGTTCGATTAGCCGAAAAATGGAATGGTGCATTCACTGTAAGTGCTATTATTTCAAGCAGAACAGCTATGTCGGATGATATTGACAAATTAAAGTACAATATTCTGCGATGGCTGAAAGTTACATTCTTAGCCAGTTTGTTGGCATGTGTTGTTTTGTATTTTTTAGTTCCGTTTTTTCTTCCAATGATTTATGGAGAAAAATTTATCCCAAGTATTGTTATGATTCAGGCTATTTTACCAGGAATTCTGATGATGGTGCTTTACAAAACACTTATGAGTTATTATACAGGTTCAGGAAAACCAAAAATATTGATATTTTCTGTGCTTATTTCGTTGGTCATCAATATTTTTCTGAATATTATTTTTATTCCTCAATATGGTGGTGTTGGTGCTGCCTGGGCAACAAATATAAGTTATACTATCCTTGCTATTATATTATTATTTAGTTTTTGCAGAAGCTTAAAATATGGTATTTGGGAATTATTTTCATTTAAAAAAGAAGACTTTAATCTGTTAAAAAAATTATTACAACGTATTTTCAAATAACCAGTTCATTACAATTTTCTAACTTTAAAATATCTGGTTTCACCCTTTTCATCCATTATTTTTAAAATATAAATCCCTGCTTTTAATGCCTTCAGGTCAATACAAGTGCCTGTATTTAAAAGTTCTCCAATTTTCAGTACTTCACCATTTGTATTTGAAACATAATAGTAATATTTTCCAACAGGACATGCAACAATTAAACTTTCAGTGACTGGATTTGGATAAATATTCCATGCCGAGCTTTCCTGATTTTTGATTGCTGCCATCGATTTATAATAATACTTTACTTTAAAATTTTTGTACCATTCTCCGGTAAAAGGGTCATACGATTCATAAGCCACTGCCCTGATTTGATCATTTGGTCCATAGGTATAATTTGTTTTTTGTGCAGACCAAATCTGAAACCATGTACCCCAGTATTTTGAACCATTCATACTATATGTTTCATTTCCTTTACCATCGTATTCATGAACTTCAACCTCGCTGGTATCCCACACACTGCCATCCCATTTCCTTTGAAATTTTTCAAGAAGCTTGTTGGAACTGTTATACGTATATGTTGTACTCACACTATCCATCCATTTTTTTGTCGCATTTTCCCAATAAAATGCTGAATCTCTTACAATAAGTGAATTGTTTACAATAGCATGATAACGCTCAAGATTCACCCATTTACCACCCTGAAAATACTGATTGACATAAGCAGTTGGTTCTGAATTATTAAAATTAAATCCTAAATCCCATCGTAAATTTATCATACGAGAATTATTACGCCAATTCGTTCCTGTCCATTCAAACATGGTAACAGTAGCAGGTTTTTTATTAGCATCGTAAGTAATATCCACTTTTTGCTGAGGCACCCACTTTCCCTCAAATTCATCATAATAACGATTGATTACTGAAGTAGGCAGATTATCGGTATTAAATGTATATGAATTTGAATCACCGTAAATTAATACCCATGTTGTGCTATCATAATATTCATAGAAATTTGACGATGGTAAACCATTTATAAAGTTGTGTTTTTCCCTGTCTGAAGCAACCCAATTTATACTGTCCCAGAAATATCTTACAGTCAATATTAATTGATCCTGAACATTATAGCTATTTATTGTTTTCTGATTATTGACAAAGCTGCCATCAAAATAATATTTACTGATAAGTTCTGTAATATGACCATTTTGATCGTATTTGTAAATCTCCATATTGCTGGTATCCCAGCTTAGGCTATCCCACCAAAAATAGAGAGCAGAATCAGGCAACTCTACTGCCCGTGGAAATAAAATTTTCTTTAATCCGTTTTGATTCCCTAAAATTTCAAGTTTGGTATTTTCTGTGTTTTTGACCTTAAACACTTGACCAAAAAACATGATAGGAATGAATATCAAGAGTGTACTGACAATGAGATTTTTTCTATTCATAACAAAAATAAATTGTAATTATTAGACGTATGTTTTATAAAATGGTTGCTCTAAATATCAAAACGAATTATTTTTACATCATATACTATCTGCTCACTGACAATATATTTTTTATTCAATTTTTTTAATTCTTGTTCAACACCCTGAGCAACACCATTCAAATAATCATGTGGTTCGAGATGTAATTGCAAATATATGTCAGATTGGTTGCCAAGCTTAATCAGTGCCTTGTGCAGATTTTTTGTTTTTTTATTAAAACTTTCAGCATATTGAACCATCTCATAATATTTATCTGGGGTGTTATTATCTATAATATTAAAACCAAGTTGTTGATTATAAATTATTGCTTTCTGATTGTTTTTCAGCACCTTAATGCGTGTTTCCTTCATTTGCAGCAAACAATACCCAATTTGCATAAGAATCAGTGAAGCACCTACTGGAATATACGTATCCCAGTAAGCCGAGTCATAAATAAATAGCCCAGAATGTGTTTGCCCTGCTTCCCAGTTAGTATTTTTATTGTCTATCAGACCAATTTTTTTATTATCATATTCAATGATGTAAAAAAAATTATTGTAGTTATTGATAGATTCAAACCATTTTATCTGCATTTCAGGTGTTATTTCTTCTCTGAAAATCATATTTTGCCTGATTTGCTCTGAGTTTCTCCAGCTTCGTATTAATTCCAGGTCTTCAATCGTTACACGTTGCAGGGTAATACCATAACGGATCAGTTTCATTTTAAAATTTTCTTGATTGAAAAAGGTGGTTTTTTATTTTGTACTTTGTAAATCCTATTTAAATATTCACCTAATATTCCCATTGAAAACAATAAAATTCCTGTTGAGATAAGTATTGTAACAATAATAGAAGTATAACCCATAGGTACTTTAAAATACATTTTCCTGTAAATGCGGTAAATAGCAAAGGCAAATGCAAAAAATGAGGTTAAAAAACCAAGAACAGTCATAATTTTCAAAGGTACTGTTGTGTAATATATCATCAGATTGGTAAATAGCCTGAAAAGTTTTATTCTGGAATAACCTGACTTTCCTATCAGCCTTTTTTCATGTTTTACTTCACTAAAAGCAATGTCATCGGTGTACCACAGCAGCAGTTCATCTATAAAAACAAATTCCTGTGAATGATTCAATATTTTTTTTACCAACTCAGCTTTAATTAATTTAAAAGATGAGCCCTCACCAGGTGCATCCAAAACTTTTTTAGCACCCCTTTTAACAATTTTTGATGCTATATTACGAAAAATATTATGTTTCTTCTTTTTAAAATAACCATAAACCAGATCCGATTCATTTAAAGATTGGCAAAAAATCAGTTTTTCAATTTCTTCCGGTGGAATTTGCAGGTCATCGTCCAAAGTAACAATAAAATGACCTCTTGCAAAACCCATCCCGCAAAACAAGGCATTGTGTTGGCCATAATTTTTAGAAAGGCGAATACCCACAACTGATTCCGGTTTCAACAGTTTTAGTTCATCAATGGCATCCCAACTATGGTCGGCACTTCCGTCTTCAACAAATATCATCTCAAAACTTTTATCAAGTCGTTCAAATAACGATTTTGTACGAAAGAATAACTCTTTCAGTGTATTTTCACTGTTGAAAACCGGCACTATTACCGAGTAATCAATGTTTTTTTGCATTAAACTGATTGATTTTGAGTATGCTAAGGTATATTATTTTCTTAAAAAGAAAATATTCATTTTGCACATTACTTGATAATAATCAAATTGCTTATGAAAATTTTTTTTTATTAAAAGAATGAATGTATTTTTCGCAGACATTTTTTAACCTAAAAATATTCAAATGAAAGTAAAAGGATTTGAAACAAAAGCAATACATGCAGGAAATGAAGATTATCAGCCCGGCTCAATGATTATTCCGTTATATCAGTCAGTAGCATATCCTTATGCCGATGCAATGGAAGCTGCTGAAATATTTAAAGGCACAAAAACAGGTTATACGTATGGCCGTTGGGATAATCCAACAGTGGCAAATTTTGAAAAAAGAATGGCTGCACTGGAAAATACTGAATCTGCTATTGCCACAGCCTCAGGAATGTCGGCTATTATGCTGCTTTGTCATACATTATTAAGTCCTGGCGATGAAATTGTTTCATCAAACAGGGTTTATGGTGGTACATTTTCTTTATTTGATATAGGAATAGCCAAAAGTGCCAACAAGGTAAACTGGGTTACTAATCCTTCATCAATCGAAGCATGGGAAAAGGCTATTACACCTAAAACAAAGTTTTTGTTTGTGGAAACGCCAAGTAATCCTGCCCTTTTTGTTGCTGACATTGAAGCCATCAGCAAGCTGGCAAAATCAAAAAACCTGCCTTTAGTGGTTGACAACACCATTACCACACCGGCTTTGCAGCTACCTACAGCATTTGGTGCCGACATCATCATTCATTCTACTACCAAATATATTTGTGGTAATGGCTCCAGTCTTGGAGGTATAATTTGTGGGAATAATACACTGATTGAAGGAAAAATCAGACAAGCTACTATTCGCTATATGGGTCCTGCCATGGCACCTTTCAATGCATGGCTCAACCTGCTGGGCTTAGAATCACTGGCATTGCGTATGGTCAAGCACAGCAGCAATGCAGTGGCAGTGGCCACATTTCTTGAAAAACATCCAATGGTAGAATCGGTTAATTATCCTGGTATTAAAAATAATCCTTATTTTGATCTTGCAAAAAAATATATGAAAGGATGCAGTTCTCTACTTTCTTTTGTGCTGAAGGGAGATTATGAAACAGCAACCACCTTTATTGATTCGCTGGAAATATTTACCCATGCCACACACTTGGGTACCTGCCGCAGCATTGTCACACATCCAGCGTCAACTACGCATGTTGCTATGGGCCCTGAGGAAATGAAAAAAGCAGGTATTTCGCCTGCTATGATACGTTTTTCAGTTGGTATTGAGGATGAAAATGATTTGATAGCCGACCTCGAAACAGCATTTGACTATACTAAAAAAGGTATTTCATTAAAAAAAGTATTTAAAAAGTAGTTTTTAATTTTCATAATGATGTTTGCCGTCCTGAGGGTGCAGGGCGGCATTTTTTTTACCTTAATGGCCTTAAAGGCTCTAAAGATCATCAAAATTTCAATTTTTTATGGCTTTATCAATTTTATATTTTTATGAATACATGAATGATAAACCGGTAACTTTCTAAAATCACATACTACCTTTGACAACAGAAACAAACCAATCTAATGAAATCATATATCATTAAACAGGAAGAAAGACGCTTGTATTACCTGTATGAAGGCGATAAAATAGAAGGGAAATTGTATTTTAAATCATGGCGCAAAGCTGAAATACTTGTCCAGAATACCACTCTTTACAACATTGAGTCAAAAGGTTTTTGGTCAGGAACAAAATACATGAAGGAAAAAGGGAAAATTGTACTTGAATTTAAACAAAACTGGAAAGGACATATCGTAATGGTGTCAAACTTCAACCATGCAGAAAAAAAATATTCTTTTCACAGCAAAGGAGTGTTCAAAAATAAATATTACTTGTATGATGAAGAAGAAAGAGTGGTGTTTGAGGTTGAACCGCATTTTAAATGGAAAAGTTTTAAAACCGAATTTAATATAAGTGTAAACGCAGGTCATGAAAATATTTCAGGCATCGAAGCACTTTGTTTGGCATCAGTTTACTGGATACAAGAAAAGCAGCAAGACGATACAGCAGCAACAAGTTCTCTTGGTATGCTCTAACTTTTATTTCATCAGTCCTGCTTTTTCGATTATAAAATTAACATTAATATCAGTGCACCTGAAATGTTTTTCAGGGCAAGAGTGGTGTCCGTGCAGTCCACATGGACGGCAAGGTAAATCTTCAGATACTTCAACAACAATTGAGTGATTAGACATAGGAGTAAATCCAAAAGATGGTACTGTACTGCAATAAACCACACAAACAGATGCATTGACAGAAGATGCCAGATGTGCAGGTGCAGAGTCATTGGTAAAATTGATAACAGCATTTTTCATAATAGCGGCTGATTCAAGAAAGGTTAATTTTCCTGCTAAATTCAAAACATTATAACCTTCACATTGTGTGACAATATTTTCACATAAAATAGTGTCATTTTTACTTCCCAGCATCACAACCTGAAAACCGTCTTTTAATTCCCTGATAAGTTCAATCCATTTGTTTTGAGGCCATTGTTTTGTAAACCACAATGAAGCAGGTGAAATGGTAATGTATTTTTCAGAAATCCCTAATTTGTGAAAGTCCACCGATGGAGGGTACAAACAAGGATAAAATCTTTTTTTATCATCAATAAAGTACAATAAACTCAGGTTTCTGTCAATTTCATGGGTGTTATTATCTTTCCCGATACTATGTGGCAATCGCTTTGAAAAAAAGATTGATAAAGGATTTTTTTTAAACCCTACACAAAGTTTTGCACCAGAAAATACGGTTATAAGTCCACTTGAAAAAAAACGCTGTACATTAATAACTATATCATACCTGTTCTTTCTTACCTTCAGAATTATCTTTAAAAGATGGTATATTTTACCATTTTTCTTGTCGAAAACAATAATTTCATTTAAAAAAGGATGATTTATAAGCAACTCTTCATTCCCTTTTTTTAAAAGAAAATCAATTTTTACTTCAGGATAAAGGTGATGAAGTTTTTCAAAGATAGGAGTAGCTAAAATAACATCTCCTACGGAAGCTGTTTGAATAATCAGAATACGATTCAAGTGCTGAATTAATTTGATTACAAATATCATAAAACAAATAAAAAAAAACCCTGACTGAAACAGACAGGGTTCATACTAATATAAACAACAATTTTACTGGATAATCACTTTTGAACTTGTTATTTGATCACCAGCAATCACTTTTACTATAAAACAACCGCTATAAGCCGACATATCAATCGTATTGAGTTGATTTCCATTAAATAATCCTGAAAACACTTCCTGGCCCGACACTGAGAAAACTTTTACTTCAGATAATTTTATAAGGTTGTTGGTTTTTACATAAATTTTCTTTTCAGCAGAAAATACTGTAGTTTTTACAGTATCAATTTCATAAGTATTTGTAGTTGTGTTTATTGAATTGGTATTTGTGTTATAATTGATGCTTTGAACAGGTATAAAGTGAAGGATAAAACGTTCTGTATTTTCTCCGGTTTGAGCTTCAAAATTGTAATTACCGGTTTTGAGGTCATGAAGTTTTCCTAAAGAAACATCTTCGAGATAAACATTAACACCTTCGGTAAAATTTTCAAAATTAAATGTTAAACTAAAATTTCCTTCGGCATTGGCAATATAACCCAATTTTACACTTACAGCTTCATTTGATAAGTTCATGGTCGAAATAGCAAGATCAATATTTTCTTTTGAAAAGGAGAAAATCTGAGGTGTGGCAACATCGAATGAATACATTTTTTCAGCATCAAACTCATGATCAAAATTATTTGTAGCCTGCTCATCAAAACGAATAACAGTTTCATCAAAACGGCTGCCATTGCTGATTTTAACTCTCATTACATTTTCATTTGAGGCTTCACGAAAATTAACTTTTGAGTTAACTTTTACAGCATCCGTCATGCTTAAAGTTCCGCCAGAAGTGCTTGTACAAAGAACAAAGAAACCTGTTGTTGCAGGAATAATGTTTGACCCTCCATTGGTACCAACCTTGTTAACATAAGCAGAGATATTGTTGTTTTTCATGTCCCATACATAAATTGCATTACTTACATTGGTTTTTGTCCAACCACTTGTAGCATCCCAATTGATGGCAGATGTATAAGGATTTCCAACCAGATTGTAACCATTACCACCAGAAAGAGTTTTTGTTAAAGATCTTGTAACCGTACCAGTATTCATATTACCAGTAAAAGTGATGCTTTTATTATTATTTTTAAAATAAACATCATAACCTTTACCGGGTGTCATAGCTTCTCCTGATTTGTGTGTAGTCCAACTTGCACTGGTTTCATTATATGAATACATTGCTGAGCCAGTAAATACATCTGTGGTTGCATTGGAAACAGGTGAAGAAACATAATGCCAGCCACTATGGGTAATATATCTTTTTACAGTAATAGTTTTATCTCCGGTGACAGTACTCATTGTTACAAAATTTCCAGTGCTGGTATCAGAAGTTTCAATTGAAATACTTTTGCTATAGTTGGTAAGTGCTCCTTTTACATAAAATATTCCATAAGTGCTAATACAAGCATTTGCATAAATATTAGTTATGCTGTTTAAGGTAAAAGTGCCATAGTTCACCAGGCTGCCACTATTAAAAGTAAAAGTACTTGTAACAGTTGAGGTCCCATTATTAATTATTTCAGCACCTGAGATTGTTACTGTCCCACTCATGCTGATAGTGCCGTTTAAAGCTACTTTCCCTGAGTTTAATACCAATCCAGAACCGATTACGATAGTGCCATTAACAGCAACTGCTCCACTATTTGAAAAAGAAGTTCCGATAGTAATAGTACCATTTAACTCCATCTTACCATTGCTGTAATTTGCTGAACTCCCGCTCATGGTAATTGTACCATTTGCAGTCAAAGTACCACTGTTATTTAAAAATTTTCCAAGGCTGATGGTTTTTGATGATGTGATACTTCCTGATGAATTATTGTTTGTTTTAGAACTTACAGTGAAAACATTGTTATTAGTAATAGTACCAGAGTTATTATCAAAGTTTTTGACAGAAAAAGTACCATTATTTATTAAATTAGCGCTATTCAATGTAAACTTATAGGTGGAAGTACTTAACATGGCTCCACTATTAATTGTAATCTGAGATGATGATGCCACATTTGTGTTCAAGGTTACTGTGTGAGCAATTGTAATTGTGTGAGATGCACCAATATTGGTTCCAGGTGCAATTCCATTTTTCCAGGTTGACGTTGAAGTCCAGTTTCCATTGGCAACTGTTTCATAATTGGTAGCAAATATTAAATTACAAAATGATGTTAAAATCATCAAACCGGTAAGGAAGCTGATTCTGATTTTTGTTCTTTTTGTCATGGCTGTTTTCATTAATTTTATTATGCCACTTAACATCACAACAAAACAACCATAATTATAAATTACTGATAATCAATATATTAATATTTTGTCAAAATGTGATAAAATTGCTATTTTGAGAATTTTTCTAAATTTGGGAATTTACACCTAATTGTGGAATCATCAACTCTGAACCTCGTAAAATGATTACATTTAATGTTTTTCAGATTCCACCCATCTCCAAACGGGTGCCTGAAATCCATTTTGCTTCGTCTGATAAAAAATAGGCAACAGCATTCGCCACATCTATAGGCTCACCAAAACCTAATGGATGTAAACTTTTCATTTTATCCATTGATTCAGTCGAAATGGTCCTTTCTGTTTCATCCACCATCTTTGTTTTCACAAATGTTGGACAAATCACATTTGACCTTATTTTTTTTGATGAAAGTTCAAGAGAAAGTGTTTTCGAATATGCTTCAAGTGCGGCTTTCGATGCACTATAAATGGCGCCTCCAAAGTAAGCAAGCTTGGTTGCTATTGATGAAATAAAGACAATGGAAGAGCCTGATTTATATTTCTTTTTATTTAGCAATCCTGTATTGAGATGAACAGCCGCTTCAAAATTTATTTTCATCAGAGAATCAAGATGCCCCTGATTAATAAACTGAACAGGCATGTGTGATGTAACACCGGCAGAATAAACCATACCATCAAGCATCGGACTTTCATTCACCAAATTGTTTATTTCTTCAATTTTCAAAAGATCTGCAACAATCATGATATGCTGCTCCCCCTGTAAAGATCTGTAAGTTTCTTCAAGCTTATCAGGATTTCTCCCTGAAATGATTAAACTCGCTCCCAAACGGCTACATAAAATAGCTGTTTCTCTGCCTATTCCGGATGATGCACCACAAACTAAAATAGTTTTATTTTTTAAATTCAACATTTATCAGCTAATTTATTATAAGTAAATTTTAAACAATGCTGTAAAATTACTAAAACATTACTGATTTTTAATTATTAAATTTTGGCAGAAATTTTGCCAAATTTAACATTCAAATTTTAAAATGAAGAATTTAATAAGCTTATTAGTATTTTCTGGTATTTTAACAACATTATTTTCCTGTGTTCATGAACCTTTTACACCTGTTACACCGATAGTATCAAATTCAAAATGTGATTCTGATACTGTATATTTTCAAAATGACATATTGCCTTTGTTTTTATCCAGTTGTGCCATGTCGCAATGCCATGATAAAACTTCACATAAAGAAGGTGTTATCCTGACAGATTATACTACTGTAATTAGTAGTGGCATAATCAATAAAAATGATCCTTATAGCAGCGATTTATATGAAAAGATAAGTGACAACGGCAAAAACCGCATGCCTCCATTACCTTACCCTGCACTGACAAATGCTCAAATCAACAGTATTGTAAAGTGGATGAGTCAGGGGGCTAAAAATAATCAGTGTAATGCTTGTGATACAAGCGATATTAAATTTAGTACAGCTGTGTCGCTGATAATCTATAATAATTGCAAAGGTTGTCATAGTGGAAGTACTCCATCAAAAAATATAAAATTGGAATCATATTCAGATATAAGAGCTTTGGTTGATGATGGCAGATTGTTAAATGTAATTAATGGCCAGAATTATCAGCAAATGCCACCTTCTGGAAAAATGGAGCAATGTAAAATTGCCACAATAACAAAATGGGTGAATGCAGGTGCACAAAATAATTAAATTTCTTTTCATGAGCAAAATATCTGTTTTTCTTTTGGTTTTAGTAGTTTTCATCCTTGTCAATTCATGTTATTACGATCATGAGGAATTGCTATATCCAAACAATACACCCTGCGATTCCAGTTTGGTAAAATATTCTGTAAGCATTTCACCTATTTTACAAACCAGTTGTAATGGCTGCCATAGCACAGCTTCTCCTTCAGGAAATATAACTACTGATAATTATAACAGCATTAAGACATTGGTTGACAACGGAAAATTGTGGGGTGCCATCAACCATGCTTCAGGATATTCAGCCATGCCCAAAGGAGGCAATAAATTAACCAATTGTGAGTTGTCAAAATTCAGGATATGGATTGCTGATGGTGCTCCCAATAATTAATAAATTTTTTACTATGAACAAATATTTAAAATTATTTTTGATTCTGTTTGCTTTGGGAATCATTGCCTTTGCTTTGGTTTTTATGTTTGTTTACAATAAACCTCATAAAAACTTTGAAAAAGCAAAACCAGAATATGTTCTTGATGCAAAAACATTATTTGATGAATTCAAAGCACAAAAAGAAGCATCTTCAGAAAAATATAATGGCAAGGTGCTGAAAATATCAGGCGAAATAAAAGCAGTTGAAGTTAGCGACACTTCAGCAATTATTGTGTTTGCCTTTGCTGAAGGCATGTTTGGTGATGAAGGTGTACGCTGTTCTATGTTACCTAAATTTATAATGCAGGCAAAATCTTTGGAAGCAGGAACAAAAGTTACTCTTAAGGGTTTTTGCTCAGGATACAATGATACGGATGTCATCATGGAAAGTTGTTCTTTTACTAAAAAACAAGATTAATTAATAATAATTATACAATGAAAAAGATAGTTTTAATATGCTTAACTCTAATGGCTGCTACAAGCAGTTTTTCACAAAAGTTTGTCACAAAATCTGGACACATCTGGTTTTTCTCATCTGCACCTCTCGAAAACATAGAAGCACACAACAAAACAGTAGCCTCAGCACTCGATTTGGCCACAGGTGATTTTATTTTTAAAGTGCTTATTAAGTCATTCAGCTTTGAAAAAGCTTTAATGCAACAGCATTTTAATGAAAACTACCTTGAATCGGAGACCTATCCTGAAGCTACTTTCAAAGGCAAAATTATTGATATTAAAAATGTAAATTTAAAGAAAGATGGTGTTTATAATGTAACTGCTGAAGGTGATCTTACTATTCATGGTGTTACAAAACATGTCAAAGTACCAGGAACATTAGAAGTAAAACAGGGAAAAATTAAAGCATCTGCAAAATTCAACATTCTGTTAGCTGATTACAACGTCAAAATTCCTAAGGCAGTAACTGATAATATTGCAAAAAATATTGACATTCATGTGGATTGTATGCTTGAACCAAGCTTAAAATAATTTTATGAAAAAATGCAATTTCATATCAATAATTATCATTTTTATACTGTTAGAATTTACATTTCCATCTTTGTCACAAAACTTAGATGATCTGCTTAATGATAATACAAAAAGCATTAATTACATTGAAAATACTTTTAAAACGACACGAATCGTTAATGGTCATTCTATAGAATCACCAGATAAAGGAGAGTTAGTATTTATCATTTCACATGATTTTGGACGTATTAATCAGGGATTTTATGAATTTTTTGGCCTTGATCAGGGAACAATACGTTTAGGATTTGAATATAGCCCCTATTCATGGTTATGTTTGGGAATCGGTCGTAGTTCTTACCAAAAAACCTATGATGGATTTATAAAAGCAAAACTACTAAGGCAAAGTTCAGGGAACCGGAATGTACCTGTTTCTATCTCTTATTTTGGCGATATTACCCTTAATTCATTAAAATGGGCCTATCCAGATCGCACAAATTATTTCAGTTCACGACTTTCGTTTGTACATGAAGTTTTGATTGCCAGAAAATTCAATAAAAATTTTTCATTACAACTTACGCCAGCTGTTGTTCATCGCAACCTTGTTGAAAAAGCAAGTGATAAAAATGACATCTTTGCATTAGGTTCAGGATTCAGATATAAAATTACCAACAGAACATCTATCAATGGTGAATATTTCTATGTTTTTCCTAATCAGTTAAATTCTGATTTTCATAATAGTGTTTCATTAGGCATTGACATTGAAACAGGTGGCCATGTTTTTCAAATTCATGTTTCAAACTCTCAGGGCATGTTCGACAGAGCTTTTATTACTGAAACCAAAGGAAATCCCTTGAAAGGTGATCTTTATTTTGGATTTAATATTACCAGAACATTTAATTTATAATTGTTGATTTGTCATTGCGAATTGTTATGTGCTTTTATTTGACCTCTAATTAAAATTCATATCACATTATCTTATTTTCATATTTCCAAAATTAGTTTAATATAATCCCAACATTGTCAATAGCAAAAATTTCTCAAGGTGTCAATAAGTAAGAAATCGGTTAAAAGCGTTGATAACTCTATAAAAAAGGTGAATAAGTCAAAGTAAAATAATTTCAATTTTGAGTAATAAAAACTTACAGAAAAATTGAATTCACTAACGATGAAATCACCCTATACTTTTCGCATATCATAAAATACAGAAAGCAACGAATACTAAAACTATCTGTTACAATGAAAAGAGGATCATTGTTTACTGGACTTTTGCTGAGAGTTAACAATATCAAATCCCAGGCTCATTTCTTCTTATAATGAAAATTTTGTGATTAAGAGGTTTTACTCCAACTCCAAAATTTCAGGAATAATCAGATGCTCTGTATCAACCAATGCTGAGCCCCAAGACAATCCAACACCAAAGCCTGTCAGCATTAGTTTCATTGGTAATTTTGCTCTTTCAGCAAGTTCTGAGACTATTGTTAAAGGGATTGATGCTGAGCTGGTATTTCCATATTTTTTGATGGAATAAGGCCATTTTTCTGGGCTTTGTTTAAGCATTTTACGTAATGTTTCATTAATAAGCAGGTTTGCCTGATGCAAAACAAAATAATCAATAGTATCTGTATCAGTGTCGGTAAAGTTCAGTAGCGTTTTTATATTTGGAATAACCTCACGTAAAGAAAAATTAAACACTTTTATCCCATCAAGATGTGGCTGAAGTTCGTGTCGCCAAACACCTTTGCTGATTTGTTTTTGCTCAAGCGACTTTTTATTTGGAAATTTTCGTGCACCACCTGCATAAACGATAATTGCTTCATAACCACTACCATCGGTTTGCAAATTGAAATGCATTGGTTTAGCATTTTCATTATATTCCAGTGCTGTTACTGTTGCAGCATCGCCAAACAAAGGAAAGGTGGTTTTGTCACGATATGAGCCAAAGGTTGAGGTGTCACCCATCATTAACAAGCCTTTTTTAATTTTACCTGCACTCATCATAGATGCTATGACAGACAGGCCATACACATAAGCTGAACACCCCATACTGATATCATAGGCAATTGTAGTTTTAGGCATCCCGAGTCTATCCTGTAATATGCAGGCGGTTGCAGGAATTAAATAATCTCTTGATTGTGAGATAAATATAAGTATCTCAGCTTCCTTAACATTCCAGTTGACAGCTTCACATAGTTTTTGTGTGGCATGATAAGCAAGGTCAGAAGTAGCCATGCCATTAGGGGCGATTCTCTTAAAACGCACACCTGTTGTTTTAATCAGTTGCTCTCTTTCTTTTTTTGATACCCAGGAATAATTCTCAATATCAAAACAGTATTTTGGTATAGCAGCAGCAATGCCTTTTATTGATATATTATTTATTGAGAACAATGCCATTAGCCGCTGATCCTGCTATTTATTATGTTAAAAAGGTCATTAATTGTTTTTGATTTGCGAATATCTTCAGCATCAATGACCACTTCATACTCGGTTTGTACCAATGCAATGATGATGAGTGCATTTATCGAATTCCATTCCAAAACATTGCGAAAAATACTATCAGGTTTTAGCTTACCTTTTGGAATATCTTCAAACTGATCTTCAATACGTTTGATAAAGTCCTGAACACTGTCCATAATTTAATTGTTGTTGAGTTAATTTAAATTTTGTTTTATCATTCTGCTTTTAATAACAAGGGCAAAATTAAATAGAAATTTTATTCCTTCAGGTTTATTGGTTAACATTATATCAATTGTAAAAGCTGTTTATGAGTTCTGCGTATTTTTCAATCAGCAAACTTCTCCTAAGCTTCATGGTAGGCGTAAGTTCACCACTCTGTACAGTCCAAACCTGATCAATCAGTGCAAATTTCAATATTCGCTCAGTATCCCATACTTTTCTGTTGTATGCATCTATCAGTTCCTGAAACAGTTTTAATATTTCCTGTTCTTGTAAAACAGTTTTCCAACTCAAAACAGGTATTTGCAACTCATTGCAGTACAATTTGAGTGATTCAAAATCAGGTACTATTATAGCTGATAAATAGTATTTATCTTTCCCAACAACTAAAACATGCTTAACAAATTGTGATTGAGTTAATTGTTTTTCAATAAGTTGTGGAGAAACAAAGTTTCCTGAAGCGGTTTTAAAAACATCCTTTTTCCTGCCAGTAATCTTTAAAAATTTATGATCAATCCACTCACCCAAATCGCCAGTATGAAACCAACCTTCCTGATCAATTGTTTCTCTTGTCAGCATTTCATTTTTATAATAACCTTTAATAATATATGGACTTCTGCAAACAATTTCATTATCTTCTGTAATTTGTACTTCAACATTTCGTTCAGGAACACCTACAGTGCCTATTTTCATACCATATTGAATCGAGTTAACAGCAATTGCATAAGTTTCAGTAAGACCATAAACTTCTAGTACAATAATCTCAAGTGCAAAAAACAAGCGCGCAAGATATTCAGGTAAGGAAGCCCCACCGGCAGCAATTCTCTGTATATTGTTTCCCAACAATTTTCTCCAATTATCGTAATAGTTTATTTTGTAATAATTATATTGGTTTTTATAATCAAAATTGTTGTTTTCAGGTTGATATGTAATAGCAAATTGGTAAGCATTTTCAAATTCCTGTTTATTTGAAGTATCATTTTTTATTTTTAGAATTTCGCTATTTATTTGCTCAAGTATCAGAGGCACACTCAAAAACATGACAGGATTCACTTCTGTCAAATTTCCTATTACACTGGCCATATTTTCGGCATAATGAATGTTGACACCTGAATACTGATACATATAATTGTGAGCAGATTCAAAAGAGTGGCTGAGTGGCAGATAACTTATTACTTTATCAGCAGGATGAAGAAAATATATTTCACTCATGCTCAGAACAACATTTACAATATTCTGATGCATCACCATTGCACCTTTAGGCCTGCCTCCTGTACCAGATGTAAAATAGATTGTCGAAAGGTCGTCTGGTTTGACAGAATTCATTCTTTCTGACAAAATATTATCAGCTATATCATTTCCCTTTGTCATCAGCTTATCCAGGCAGGGTATCGTATCAGAAAAATCAATCAAGAAAATCTTTTTTATGGCAGGTATATTTGATGCTATACCCTGGATAATAGTAAAAAATAGTTTATTAAAAACAAAAACCATTGTAATATCAGTATGTTCGAGAATATAATGAAGGTCATCGGTACTATAGTTGGGTGAAACCGGTACATGAACTCCCCCGCACATATTGATAGCCATATCAATAATATTCCATTCAGGCCTGCTATTGCTCAGTGAGGCAATTTTATCACCTTTACTGACATTTTCTGCAATTAAAGCTTTAGCAAGCTGTTTTGCCTTATTTTCATATTGCAAATAAGTCAAATGTTTCCATTCCCCTGCTTTTTTTGCCGATATTGCAATATGGTCATGATATTTTAAAGCTGATAGCTGTAAAATATCAAATGTCCTTGAAATATTTGTATCAGTCTTTGAAATCATTTAATACATAAGTCAATGAAACATACATAAAACGACCAATGCCTGGTGAACCAAACGATTGGTAATATTCCTTTCCTAACACATTACTTGCACCAAATCGTAAGGTAGTGTTAATTTTTGAGAAATAATAATTAACCTGTGCATCCAAAACACTATAAGCAGGAATAATTCCTGTAGCAAACACACTTTCCCATTTGACGCTATCTACCCAACGATAATTGACAGAAAATCCAAGATTTTTATAAAGTCTTTTTCCATCGACACCGATATTAAACCTGTGTTTGGGTGTATTGAAGCCCGGTACCAAAGGATCGGCTGCTTCAAGTTCTTTCATTTTGATAAATGTATAATTGGTATAGCATTGTAACTTATTATTTAGAGAATAAGTCAGCAAGGCAGAAAATCCGGAAGTTGATACTACACTGGAAGAATTGGCATAAATGCTGTAAACATTATAATTTCCTGTTTTTACATCGTTCACACCTGATGTAGTGCCTGCCTGACCAGCTTTTGGTTCGACTGCCCTTACACTACCGATAAAACCATCATACTGATTAAAAAATACATTGGCATCGATATAAAGTTTATTAAAAAGTTGTGATTTATAGCCAAATTCAATGGTTTTAATATGCTCAGGTTGTATTGGATCTAAACTAATCGCCTGTAAATCGGAATCATTCGCACTTTGTTTAAAAGCTGTAACTGAGCTTAATGTATAAAGATTATAATATCCTGTAATATTCCCTTTCACAAGAAAAGAACCTGTATTTAACAGATAATATTGATCATTTAGTGTAGGGCTTCTGAATGCAGATTGTAAAGACAGGCGGAAATATTGGTTATTGATATGATATACCAGGGCTGCCCGTGGTGAAAACTGTGCATTATAATTTTTACTTTTATCGGCTCGTACCGAAACGATTGCTTTCAGATGGTCATTTAAAAAACTTTTTGATGCCTGTGTATAAGCACCAAATTCATAAAATGAGATATTTACCCCATTTGTATCACTAAATATTTTTCCATTTGTACGAGGTATCCAGTTTCTGAATACCAGTCCGCATGAGAAATCTAACCATTTAAATTGATTGCTGTAAGATGCTTCAGCATGCTGAAAAGATGACATATCTGGATATTGCGAGCCTTTTGGCCGATCAGGATTTGTGATAATTGAAGCAAGTACCTGGTCAAATTTTTCTGTTCCTGGCTGTAGCCATCCATTGACAGATGCCGACATACCAGCATTGCTTGCTGCAGCATACATTGAATTATATGAAAATGGCAAGGTATAATTTGATGTCAGGTTTTTGACTTCATTAACATATGCATCCAGATAAGCTTTTGAAACTGAAGGAATACCAGCCATTCCAAGATTAATACCTGTAAGACCAAGATCAAAACTCTTATTTGAATTCTCAAAGGTACTGTATGCTTTAAATGACAAATGTTTGTATCGAAATTCAATTTTATGCTGATGATGAATAAAATCTTCAAGACGTGCACGGTTGTTTCCCTGAAAAACACCTGAGGTTTGTGAAAACCTGAAAGTATAAGATAATTCTGCATCATCATTAAAACGATAGCCCAAAAAGGTACTTAATTTTAAGCCTTCATTTTTCATACTTACCATACTGTTTTCCATATAGCCTGGCAACATGAATTGTTTTGTTCCTGGTGCAGCACTATCGTAAGTCATTAAGTATTTATAAAAATCAAGGTAAGAGGTGGAATCAATCATAGCCGATAAATTTACCGGTGAAGCAGGCATTACCCTGTATCTATTTAAGGTAGAATCATCTGCAGGCCAATCGTCTGCTGTAAAATAACCGGCAGTCAGCTTAAAACCAAATTGATTTCTTTTACCATAAGTTTGTGCAAACCTCAACTGTCCTTCCATGAAGTTTCTGCTACCTGTTTTCAACGAAACTGTCAGACCTTTGCTGTCAAAAGGACTTTTCGAGGTAATTGAAATCACACCCTGAAAAGCATTTGGTCCATAAATAGCAGAAGCAGGACCTGAAATAAGTTCAATATTTGAAATATCAATATCAGGAATACCAAACATATTGCCGGGTGAAAAGTTTAATCCACTCGACTGATTATCTATCCCATCAATATATTGAACTACCCTGTAAGGCTGATTTGAGTTAAATCCTCTAGTGTTAAATGTTGAAAATCCAAGATTATTTTGCACCATATCCACTTCTTTAAGGTTAGCAAGGTTTGAGTAATAATTCCATCCCGGCATAGCCTGAATAACAGGAAGCTGAATTTTTTGAATCGCAATTGGGGCTGCCAATACCTTTTCGCTGACACGTGAAGCACTGATAACCACTTCTTCACCCATTGCCGTAGTGGGTTCCAGGAAAATGGTCAGATCACTATTTTTAGTATCAGCAGAAATTTCTACGGTTTTATAACCTAAATAGGAAACAAGCAGGACGATTGCCCTGTTCTCATTAAAATTCAGGATAAAGATGCCAGATGCATCAGTAGTGGTCCCATTTTGTGTTCCCCGTATTAAAACAGTTGCTCCCTGCAACACTTCTTTACTTGTTTTATCAATTACTTTACCTTTTAAAGTAAAATTCTGTGCATTCAACTGCATTCCCAATAAGATAAATAAAACAAAAAATATCAATACTTTATTCATAATCAATTATTTTAAGGGTTCAAAGTAAACATTGAATATCCAGATTCATTTACAAAAGAACATGAATAATATCATAAAATTATATGATGTTAAATTATTGTTTTATATGATTAATATCATATACAAATATTATTTTTGCAGAAAAAAAATGGATTTAAAAAATCAACTTAAAAGTACTTTTTTATTTAGTGACCTGACAGACACAGAATTTTCTGAACTTGAAACAAAAAGTACAGAAGTTCAATATAAGAAAGGAGATACAATTTATAAACAAGGAAGCTACTGCACCCATGCCATCTATGTAATGACTGGTTATGCTATTGTTTACCAGGATATTAATAATATTCACCGAATCATAAAAATCATAAAGCCAAATTGGTTTATTGGGCTGATGTCAATTTTTTCAACTGAAAAGCACTTGTTTTCAGCAATGGCAATAGAAGATAGCACAGTCAGGTTTATAGAAATCGGATTTATTCAAAATTTATTGAATACAAATAAAGAATTCAACCTGAAATTCATTAAAGAGCTTAGTTTATTATCGAATAGTTTAACACAATATCTGGTAACACAAAATGCAAAAAATGTCAGAGGTAGAATTGCTGAAATATTAGTTCACTTAAGTGAAAATATATTTAAAAACACGACTTTTTCGCTTATCTTTACAAGAAAGGAATTAGGTGCCTTGGCAAATACCTCAACAGAAACAGCAATCAGGGTTATTAATGAATTTAAAAAAGAAGGAGTTATTGAAATCAATGACAGGCAAATTGTTATTAAAGACATTATTTTACTTAAAAAGGCAATAAGTCTTGGTTAGTATGTTTTATTTTTTTTGTATTTTTAATTCGTTTAAGCAAATTATTGAGTTTTTCTGTCTGATTTGATTTTTTGTAAACATCAGCCAGATATTTCATATATTCCTGATTGTAAGGTTGAATATTAATGGCTTCGAGGTAATATTTCTCAGCATTGATAAAATCATTTTCAATAAAATAAATAAAAGCCAGATTACAATAGGCAGGAGCAAAATTTGGATTTATTGCAAGGCATTTTTCAAAATTCTCTTTTCCACTTTTATTATCCTGAAGAAATCTGAAATAATTCAATCCCAATGCATTATAGACCAAAAAGTAATTCGGGTAAACATTGACAGCCTGAAGATAGTAACTGTTAGCTTCATCCAGAAATTTTCTTGCTTCTATTGTGTTTCCTTTATTTACCGATTTCATCACATCATTCATCAGCATTTCGGCATACATGAAATTTGCCCGTGCAGAGTTTTCAAGATGTTTTACATCATTTTCAACCAGTGTTCTGAGGTCTTTCCAGTCTTTATTTCTATCGGTGGTCATAAAAAAGTAAATAAGAACAATAATAGTTACTACTCCCATCACTTTTTTAAAATTTTGTTTACTAAATAATTTTTGTGATTCAAAAGCATTGAAAAACGACATCAGTAATCCAACAATAATAATAGAAAAGCCCAGTGATGGCAAAAACAAAAATCTGTCGCCCACAATTCCCATCACCAGCTGAAAAACATTTAAAAATATCGAAATGCTACCTAAAAACAAAATAATGCCTATAAATATCCAGCTTTTATTTTTAAAATAATAAATTGCCGAAATCAATAAAGCAAAAAGAATAAACAATGCTGCCCAAACCTCAATATCATTCCATTGATAGATTTCAATCATATTTACTCCATAGTAAAACCGCATTGGAAATGGAATAAAAACCAATTTTAAATAAAATAAGAATATAACTAAGGCAGTTGGTATTCTTTCAAAAATGCTCATTAATATCATAGGATTCTCAACCAGCAATCGTGGACGGCTTCGTGAAGGAAGAAAGAGACGTGGAAGATACTTTACCATGATTGATGCTACAATCAGAACAATTAATATTATAAGAATTTTCTTTTTATTGACACCTGGTAAAAAGAATAAGAATAAGGGAATTACAACAATAAAAGACAATGCAGATAACTTTGATAAAAGAGCAAGGTTAAAAATGAGGAAACCAAAAAATAGAAATTGCCATTTTGAATCAGTGGCAAATTTTCTGAATTGGTCAAGAGCAACAAACGAAAAGATGAAGCTTAGCAACTCATCTCTGTTTTTCAGACTGCAAACTACTTCAGTATGAATGGGATGAGCTAAAAACAAAACAGTGATTAAAAAGGGAAACAATGGATGATAAGCAATAAACAGGCGTTGTAAGAAACGATATAACAACCATATTGCTAAAAAATAAAGTAAAATATTAATAAAATGACTAACATGGGGATTTTCACCAAACAAGCCATATTCAATAGCAAATGTAGCTTTTACAATTGGTCGGTATCCATATCCTATTTTTTGCCCATCCTGCATTTGTAAAGTACCATACAAACCTGTCAGAATTTCAGGAATAGCGCTAAAACCTTTTTTTACCTGATCATTCAACACAACATTATCATCATCGAGTGAGTATTTGTTGGGGATAATATTACCATAAAATAAAAAGCAAAGAAGCAGCAAAATAAAAAAAACAAATTTTGGATTAGTTAATGATATTCTTTTCTTTTCTTCAATCAAACCCATTAATTTATCACCTTTAACGGCTGCTTTTTGATGATTCATGGTGTTTTTTTCAGGTTTGACCTTCATCTCTTATTTTTTAAGCTGTTTAAGTTCATTTGCTTTCTTTGACAATTTCTGATAATTCAATGAATCGCCTTTATTTTTATAAAGTTCTGCTAAATCGATATAATAAACTATATTTCCGGGACGCAATTTAATAGCTTCAAGGTAAAGTTTTTCAGATTGAATAGTGTCACCAGTTTTTAATTCAACAAAAGCCAGATTACTGTATGCAGGAGCATAATTTGGATTGATATGAATTGCTTTCCTAAAACAATGTTTTGCTTTATTAAAATCTTTATTAAAAGTAAAATATACTGAACCCAGCATGTTCCAGGCCTGATAGTATTGAGGGTACACTTTTAATGCCTGCTGGTAATATCCCATTGACTTTTCAATTAAAAGCTGATGTGTTGAAGTGTAGTTTCCTGTTTTAGTTACCTCATTCAATACTTTGTTTTTTAGCATTCCTGCATATATGAAATTAGCACGTGCTGAGTTTTCAAGATATTTAATGTCATTTTCAATCAAAGATTCCTGGTTTTTCCAGTCTTTATTTCTGTCTATAACCTTAGATGAAGCAAATAGAAAAATTAAAAACACCAGTAAATACAGTTTTCTTCCCCGCTTTAGAACATGAATAGTCATATCGGGTTTCATACCTGACAAAATAAAAAGTAATGAAGTAAAAAATATTGAAAAACCCAGCGAAGGAGCATATAAAAACCTGTCAGCCACAATACCCATTGCTGGTCTAAAAACATTGGTGTACATTGATATGCAAATCAGATAAATAAAAATTGAAAAAAACAGCCACTTTTTCTTTTGAAAATAATATATGGCAATGAATACCATACCAACATATATGATTAACGCAATCCAGCTAATTGAGCTTTCCCAATCCTGAACAGTTATCATGTTGTAACCATAATAAAACCTCATAGGTACAGGATAAAACAGTATTTTTAGATAAAACAGCAAAATATATAAAGCAGTTGGTATCCTTTCAAAAACCGATAAATACAAAAGAGGATTTTCTTCAAAGTGTTTTGGTCGGAAACGCGGTCCAAACAGATTTGAGGTTGCAAGTTTTATTAGAATAACAATTACCAAAAGGCTAATGAAAACGAATAAAATCCTTTTTCTTTTAACCTCAGGTATCCAAAAAATAATAAAAGGTATTAAAGCCACAAAAACAATGGCTGATATTTTTGATAAATAAGCGATAGTAAAAAACAAAAACGCTATCAGAAAATTCAGATATGAACCTTTCTGAGAAAATTTTAAAAAAAAGAGTAATGACAACAATGAAAAGAAAAAACTAAGTAATTCATCCCTGTTTTTCAGGCTACTGACAACTTCGGTGTGTAAAGGATGTATAAGAAAAATGAGAGAAACAATAACAGGAAAAAGATAATGATAGTCAGCAAAAAGCTTTTTTAACAAGATGTATAAACTCAATATTGTAAAAAAATAAATCATCAGGCTTATCAAATGGCTGACATGAGGATTTTCCCCAAACAATGCATATTCAATGGCAAAGGTAGCCTTCACTACAGGGCGGTATCCGAAATTCATTACTTCACCTTCCTCAAAAACATTTGTCACATATAAGCTCTTAAAAATTTTTGGGATGGCTTTAATCCCTTCTTTTACCTGCTCGTTGTTGGTAACATAAATATCATCTAAGGAATAGTCATTTTTGATTGTATTAATATATAGAATGAAACAGGTAAGCAGAAATAATAAATACACATTTCTTTCAATTCTGAGCCAATTCATGATGGCATCATACGCATTCTTATTCTTATCATTCTTTTCGTAATTACCTTTCTTTTCAGTCCGTTTTGTTGGCATTTTGATTTACATTGAAGGTGTAAAAATACATTGAATTTAGTAGTTGAAAAACTTTTTAGATTTAATTTTGTTCTTATTTTCAGGATGATTCTTTGCTCATAAAAAAATAAAATCTTATCTATTGGAAATCCATCGCAAAGTCATTATTGCAGGAGGTAGTGGCCTCATTGGCCGATATCTGACATACCACTTATATGATCATGGATATAAAGTATTTATAATCAGCAGGAATGTTTCAAAGGCACAATCCACCTTTGGCAATGTTGCCAAAGTAATTTCATGGGAAGATTTTGAGCAAAAAAATATGCCTGATTTGTTTGCAGAAAAATATTCAATAGTTAATTTAACAGGTGAAAATATATCGTCAGGCAGATGGACAAAAAACTTTAAAAAAATCATTCTCCAAAGCAGACTGCTACCTGCAAAAAAAATAATTAATGTAATTAATTCAGCAGAAAACAAGCCTGAGGTTTTCATACAAGCCTCAGCTATAGGTTATTATAATAATAAAGGATTAGTTGCTGAAGAAACATCTGATAAAGGTGATGGATTTTTATCGAATGTTGTTTATCAGATAGAGAATTATGTCAGTGAAAATCTTACAAATAATATCAGGCTTTGTTATATTCGAACAGGTATTGTTCTTTCAACAGATGGAGGAATATTAAAAAAATTGCTTCCACTGTTTAAATTTTATCTTGGAGCCCGTATGGGTAGTGGTAATCAATGGCGGTCGTGGATTCATTACTATGATGAAGTGAGAGCAATAAAACATCTTCTTGAAAATATAGAATCAAAAGGTGTTTATAATCTTGTATCTCCAAAGCCTGTCACAGAAAAAGTTTTTGTAGCTGAACTTGCTAAAGTATTAAAAAAACCAGCATTTTTCAATATTCCTTCTTTTGTTCTAAACTTGATTTTTGGTGAAATGGCAAATACAATTTTACTGAATGGTGAAAATGTTGTTCCTGATAAACTGTTAAAAGAAGGATTTAGATTTGAATATGAGCATTTGTCGGCAGCATTTCACAATTTACTATGTGAATAAATTCAGAGTTAAAAATTTCAAATTGCTTGCTTTTCGTTAATTTTGATTTTTTATTTAAGGCTTAATTAATCCGAATTATGAAAAAAATAGTTTTCCTTTTATTTGTTTTTATCATGATAGTAAATCATTTGAACGCACAGACAAAAGCAGAAAACCTATGCGTAAAAGCATCTGCACAGGTTTATGAAAATCCAGCCAAAATTCAGCTTTACTGGCCTTTAGATTCAAAAGCCCAATATTATATTATATCAAAAAAAGCAAAAGATGCCACCACCTGGGGGCCAGCCTATGCCAATATTCCAGGAACATCTACTTCGTTTACAGATAGTAATATTGAAACTGGTAAAACCTACGAATACAAAATTTATAAAAATACAGGAATAGGCAATCCTACAGGTGTTGCATACATTTACTCCGGAATCAACATTCCTGAAACTACAAAAAGAGGTACTGTCCTTGTACTCATCGACTCAATTTTAAGTCAATATACTGAGCATCTGAGTAACCTGAAATATGATTTAATTGGTGATGGATGGAAGGTAAAATTTCGGTTTATTCAACGCAGCAGCAGTGTTACTGACGTAAAAAATCTGATTGTTGCCGAATGCAACAGCGATAAAGACATCAATACTCTTTATTTATTAGGACGCATTGCAGTACCCTATTCCGGCAATTTAAATCCTGATGCTCATCCCGACCATCAGGGAGCATGGCCTGCTGATGTTTTTTATGCCGATTTGGATGGAACATGGACAGATAATTCAATCAATAACTCTGTTGCTTCACGAAATGAAAATAAAAATGTTCCTGGTGATGGAAAATTTGACCAGTCAGCTATCCCATCCCCTGTCGATTTATGTATGGGAAGAGTCGATTTGTTTAATATGAAACAATTTAGTGTGGGCGATACTGTTTTAATCAGAAAATATTTAGAAAAAAATCATTCTTACAGGCAAGGAAATTTTCTTACATTGGAAAGAGGCTTGATAGATGATAATTTCCAAAGTTATGACGAGGGATTTTCTCAAACAGGATGGAGAAATTTCTCCGCATTTTTTGGTTCCGATAGTATCGCAACAAAAGACTATTTTGGAACACTTTCGTCAAACAATTACCTATGGACTTATGGTTGCGGTGGTGGATCTTACACTTCCTGTAGCGGTATAGGAAATACATCAAATTTTTCGACCAATAATGTAAATTCTGTATTTACTATTCTTTTTGGTAGTTATTTTGGTGACTGGGATAGTGAAAATAATTTTTTAAGGGCCCCCTTAGCAGCAAATGGGCAGGTGTTGACTTCATTCTGGGCCGGAAGACCTAACTGGCATATTCATCACATGGCTTTGGGTGAATGTATTGGATACAGCACCAAACTTACTCAAAACAATACTTCTTTATATACAACAGGATATGGTGCCGGATGGATTCACATCGCCTTGATGGGAGATCCTACATTAAGAATGCATATTGTTGATCCACCAAAAAATCTGGTGGCCGATAGTATAGGCAATGTGACTGTTAAACTTAGCTGGTCTGCCTCTGATGATCCCGAAATAGAAGGTTACAATATCTACAGAAGTAAAAACTTACACAGTGATTTTGAAAAAATAAACAGTTCTCCTGTCACTACATCAACCTTCATTGACAACCTTTCTGACGATGGTAAAAATATTTATATGGTCAGAGCAGTCAAGTTACAAAAAAGCGCAAGCGGCACCTACTACAATCTAAGCCAGGGTATTTTTGATTCAGTAAGTACAAGGTGGAGAACAAATATCGAAAATCAAACAACTCAAAAAATCGTTTCTGTATTCCCTAATCCTTCTAATGGCAATTTTACTTTATTTCTTAAAAACTTTGATAGTGAATATTATACTGTAACAATAAGCAATTCAGTCGGACAAGTGGTTTTTACAGCAGAAAACAGATGTAAAAATAATATAGAATATCAGAAGTTGCAACTGGCACATCTTGAAAATGGTATTTATTTTGTCGAAATAAAAAACCTTAATGAAATAATATTACAAAAAATAATTATAAATAAATAATCCTGAAAATGAAGAAGATTTTATTTACGTTAGTTGTTTCATCTATTGCCATTTCGATCAGTTATGGACAAAAAAAGGTAGAAAAAGCATTTGTATTGGCACGCGAAGCGGCAATATTAATTGAAAAAAATGATTTCAAATCGGCAGAGAAACTATTGAAGAAAGCTGTTAAATTAGATCCTGAAAACAAGCAATATGCTTATGACCTTTGTTACTCTTATTATAAAATTGGTAATTTTAAAAAAGCAGTTGAACTTACTGAAATTTTTATGACGAACAATGAATTTGATGATACACGCAATTTTATCAATGATTTATTTACTCAGGCTGGTGTAGAAATGAAATATAAACTAAAACCACCCCCAAAGAAAGAGCCTGTAACTGCAAAGGAATTTAAAGAAGAAGCTCTTCAACTGATGACCACCGACACTGAAAAGGCTATTCTCTATTTTGAAAAAGCCATTGACCTTGAGCCTGAAGATCAGGATAATTATTACTATGCTGCCAAATTATACGCTAACACAAATGAACAAATGTGGGCTTTACTTTATGCTGAAGCATATATTTTATTAGCACCACAGGGAAATTACTGTGCTGAAATGAAACAACTCATGTTAAATGCTTATAAAAAAGCTATTATTATTAAGTCTCCCGGAACGTATCAGCTTGCTTTTACTCAAAGAAAAGCTGAATATGGATTAGAAAATTTTGATCCTAAAAATTTCAAAGTAAATTTTGAACAATCATTTACAACAACATTTGAACTTTGCACTGACCGACTTGATAACGGAGGATTTCGTATCAGTAACCTTTATTTTATGAGAAAAGGATTTATTGAATACTGGTTCAGGGGAAAAGAATATGAATATCCTTGCTTTTTGTTTGATATTCATAAAAAAATGATGAAAGAAAATGTTTTTGAAGGATATCATTACTGGCTTTTCAAAGATATTTTTCCTGATGAATATAATGAATGGAATAAGTACTTTTTTAAACAATACAGCCAGTTTGAAACATGGTTAAATGCTAACAAAACAGTAATTACTTCAGCAAATAAGATGAATTCGCTGCATTACAGGGAGTTACTTAAAGGATTGAAATAAAATCATTTTAATAAAAACTAAAAATCAACTGAAACTAATATCCCTGAGCCAACACATCAGCAATATGTAATGTTTTTATGGGCATTTTATGCTTTCTTGCATAACCTTCCAGATGCATCATAATGCAAGAAACATCTGTTCCTATCAAATATTCAGCTTCTGTAGCTAAAGCATTAATAAGTTTTTGGTCGGCCATAGCACTCGAAATTGGTTCCATCTTCACTGAGAATGTTCCACCAAATCCACAACAAGTTTCACTTTCCTCCATTTCCACAAGTTCAAGTCCATTTACATGAGATAATAATATGCGAGGTTCTTTTTTAATACCAAGCTCCCTAAGTGCAGAACATGAATCATGATAAGTAACTTTTGCATTAAATGTTGCACCAACATCCTCCACTTTTAGTATATTAACTAAAAAATCAGTAAATTCATACGTTTTGCTCTGTATCAATTTATAATGTCTGCGTTGCGAACTATTATCAAACATTTCTTCATAGCTTTTCCTTATCATACCTACACACGAACCTGAAGGAACAACAATATATCTTTTGCCGGTAAAATCATTTAAAAATTTGCGAGCAACTTTAATAGCTTCATTTTTAAATCCCGCATTATAAGCAGGCTGACCACAACATGTTTGCCTTGGACTATAATGTATTTTACATCCAAGTTTTTCCAATACCTTGATCATATTCCATGCTGTTTCAGGGTATAGTTGATCAATAAAACAGGGAATAAAAACATCTACATCAATCATAAGAATAAAAATTTCATTGGCAAAGTTATAACCTTTTAATAATTAAACTGAAAAGTAAATCTTCTTTAAGGCAACGATTTGCTATGGGTTCGAATTTGTATAATTTCTCCATTTTACCAATATACTTTTAAAACCATCAGGGAGCTCACTCTCAAAAAAAACATACTGATTGGTTGAAGGGTGAATAAAACCAAGTGAGGCAGCATGAAGAGCCTGACCAGGTATCATTTTAAAGCAATTTTCAATAAACTGCTTGTATTTAGTAAATGAAGGTCCAAACAATATTTCTTTTCCCCCATACATTTCATCATTGAAAAGGGGATGTCCTATTGATTTTAAATGTGCTCTGATTTGATGTGTCCTACCTGTTTCCAGTGAACATTCAAGCAAAGTTACATAACCAAACCTTTCCAATACTTTATAATGAGTAATGGCAGATTTGCCATCTTCCTTAGAAAGAGTTGTGACTACTCTTCTCCTGTCCTTCGGGTCGCGACAAAGGTTTTTATCTATTGTGCCTGTATTGCTTTTTACATCTCCCCAGGCTAAAGCTATGTATTTTCTACTGATTGAATGATGATAAAACTGTTTTGAAAGAAATGTCATTGAATATTCATCTTTTGCAATAACTAACAGTCCTGAGGTATCTTTATCAATCCGATGAACCAATCCCGGCCTGAGTTTTTTATCTTGATTATCAGGCAAATTATTAAAATGATATAATAGTGCATTGACCAATGTTCCTGAAAAATTGGCATAAGCAGGGTGCACAACCATTCCTGCTACTTTATTTACAATCACTATCTGATCATCTTCATAAACTACATTGATAGAAATATCTTCAGGCAAAACTTCAATATCTTCGGGCGGTTCTGGAAGCACAACTGTAATAACATCAAGTGGTTTCACCTTGTAATTGCTTTTTATAACATGACCATTAGCCAGAATGCATTCACTTTTTGCAGCATTTTGAATTCTTGTTCTGCTTGTGTTCGACATCCTGTTGATTAAAAACTTATCTACTCTCAATAATTCCTGTCCTTTATCAACAATAAAGCGATAATGTTCGTAAAAATCTTCCTTAATAAAATTATTTTCCTCAGTCATGATTAAAATTTTATGCAAAGAATAAAAAATTTTTTTTACTGTAAAAATATTGTTTTATATTTGCCACTCATTAACCTGAATTCTTTTTATTAAAAAGTAAACTTAAAGCTAAAAGTATGAGAAAAATTTTTACAGTTCTTTTGGTATTAATGCTCAGTGCAATTGGATATTTAAATGCACAATCATATTGCACTGCCGGAACAAATGTGTGTGATGAATATATTTCCAAAGTTGAGTTTAACACAATAAGTAATTCCACTGGTTGTGGTTTAAACTCTGGCGGTGTAAGCCAATATTCAGACTACACCAGCATTTCCACAACAGTTCAGTCCGGAACAACTTATGCCTGCAAAATAACCAATGGTAATTATTATGGTGGTGACTATATGGATTTATATGTTGACTGGAATCATGACTATGATTTTACCGATGCCGGGGAATATATTGGTTCAAGTAGCTCAAATCCTGCATCCATTAATGTTACTGTTCCTTCATCGCCAAGTTATTTTGGTAATACCAGAATGAGAATCCGTTGCAGGTATTATGGTTCACACAACTCTTGCGGATTTGTAGGAACGTATGGTGAAGTAGAAGATTATACCATCACAATTCCTTCACCAAAGCCAATGCTTTTCAGTGGTTTGGAAGCTATTCATCAGGATACCAATGATTGTTTTATCAGCCAGACATTAGTAAAAATTTTAAGAGCAGATATTATCACAGGAAATGGGTCATACAATCCATTAAAAGTTGACACTTTATGGTTTTCAACAAATGGAACAACTGACCCTGCTGATATATTAAATGTGAAACTTTTTAAAGCTGATAAAAGTCCTCTAAGCATTGCCGACACGATTGGCAGTCCTATACTTGGTCCAAATGGTACATTCTATTTTGTTTTACCAAACAATGCAAAGTTAATGTATGGCGACAACTATTATTATCTTGGCTACGATATTCATTACAAGGCAAAGAACAATAATTATATAGATTGTCAGTTTTTAAAAGCACGTGTTAACGATACTGTCAGGGTTGCAGGTACTGCCGGTGATCCTGTCGGTAAGAAAAAAATAGTACATCCCAATTCATATTATGGCTATTGTGATTTAACAAGAACTTCAGGTGCAAATTATTTGATAGGTTTAGTTCGTTTTTTATTTGAAAACATTGACTATTCATCAGGTGTATATGTTGGTACAGGTAGTTGTGTTGACTTTTATTCTGCTGTAATACCTACCGTATATAAACAACAGACTTATGAAATGACCATGCAACATGCCCCATTCAACTCAAGGATGGCAAAAGTATATATTGACTGGGATAATAATGGTGCATGGGAATCAACAGAATTAATGTTCAATTACCCCACCCTTGCTCCTGCAACAGTAGTAAAACAGCAAATTACAATGCCTTGCAATGCTGTAACTGGTTACCACAGAATGAGAATAGTTATTGACGGACAAGGATATACTACTACAACCTGTGGCAACAATTCACTTGGAGAAGCCGAAGATTATTTATTTTATCTTGCTCCTGAAGAAGTACCCAATGTAACATTTTCCTTATATAATGCTTTAAACTATGTTGGTGGTAGAACCTCATTTTTGCCAAAAGCAGATAAAGGTGGACTTATTAACTATATTTGGGACTATAATAATGATGGCACCTGGGATGATACAACGACAGGAGAAGCCGGATTTATATATAATACTTCAGGGTTAAAAACAGTTGCAGTTAAAGCTCAGTTAACAACCTGCGATAATACTAAAATAGTAGGTACAATATTTAAAGACACTTTCACTGTTTACTCTCCTCCATCCAAGCCAATTGTAAACTTTATATCAAGTGCCAATACTGTAACCACATCAATTCCTGTTAAATTTACAGACCTGACTACTTATGGCCCTTATAAATGGAAATGGACAATTCTACCTAAGAAAGGTGGAAATGGTAACGATGCCTATGTCATCACACCATCTGATACTGTAAAGGAACCTTCAGTTAAATTTAATGAATTAGGTGAATATGATGTACAATTAACAGCAACAAATATTCTGGGCTCCGATTCAGTGATAAAGAAAAAATACATTGTTGTTGTTAAAGAAAATATCATTTGTACCGACAAATCAGCTAATGCACGCAATGGTTATTTGTACGATCAGGGAGGAAAATATAATACCTATCCTGAAAACACAGGAACACAGGTTTATGAAACTTGTGGTTTCCTGATTAAACCTAAATGTGCAGCATCGGTTACACTCGACTTTATTGACTTTGATGTTTGTGTTTACAATAGTACTGGCTGCCCACAATTGACTGCCGGAGACAATGTCAGGGTATATGACGGAAAAGATAACAACGGTACTCCATTATATCTGGGGCCAAAAGATATTCTTGGAAATCCTATATTTCCGAATGGTTTCCAGAATGAATCTGGTAGCAATAAAGAAAGAACAATTCCAAGTGTCACTGCCACTTCAGGTGTTATGTATGTTGAATTCAACAGAAACTGTGGTGGTATTGGTAGAGGTTTTGAAACATTCTGGTCAACTCAGGTTTTGAATGTTGCACCACCTGATGCAAAAATTATTGGACCCACTACATCTGTTTACAGGCTGAAGACGATTAAGTTTGCCAGTGCTTCAACAGGTGTTGACCTGGAATATTTCTGGGATTTGAATGGTGATGGATACAATGATACCTACGATTCAGCAACTACCTGGGTTTATCAGTCAACTGCAAGTAATGTAAAAGTTCGTCTTGTTGTTCGTAGTTGTGATTATTTTGACACTACCTTTATCAACTTCAGTGTAATCGATCCTACAGCAAAACCAGTGGTTGATTTTGAAGCTGATTATACAAGAGTAACCAAAAATGATAAAGTAAATATCATAAATAAGTCAGATAACACTATTTATACCAATACCTGGACAATCACGCCAAGTACATTTACTTTCCTAAACGGAACTGATATTAATTCAGAAAATATCAAAGTACAATTCACAAAGACAGGTACTTACACTGTTAAATTAAAAGCTTACAATGCTGTTAATTTTGATTCAATGGTTAAAGTTAGTTACATCACTGTATATGACAATTGTATTCCTGGTGTTGCAAACTTAAATCCTGACATAGGAATGTCTTTGGTAGAAGTTAAAAACCTGGCAGGAAATGACCTCATTTACAACAAATCATCCATCGGTACGATTGGATATAGCGACTATACTCAGTCTATCCTTGCTAAACTTTATGCTACAGGAAAATATGAAATTAATCTTGAAAGAAACTCAAGTTTCAATAACATCACATGGACTGTCTATATTGACTACAATCAGGATGGACAATATGCTGACGGAGTAGAAAAAGTAGCAGAAATTAAAAACTTTAACGGTGAAAAATGGAACACCTATATCACAATACCTACATTAAGTTCAACTGTACTCAAAGGATTATCAAAAATGAGAGTTGTGGCCAATGTTGGAAATCTAACCAATAAAGGTTGCGGACCAAATTACAGTGGTGAATTTGAAGATTATGCTGTCGAAATTCTTCTCGACAATGTAAAACCTATGGTATTTCTGTATAATGAAGATTCTGTAATCGTACCAGCACCTGATACTACTATTTTAAATAGTTGTGCTACCTGGAAAGATCCGGGATATGTTGGATGGGACGATGTCAGCGGTGACATTACAAATAAAGTAATTGTTACCGGTACTGGTAGTATTAACCCTTTGCTTGGTGGCTACTATCCATTAACGTATAAAGTAACAGACAATGCAGGTAATACATCAGATGATGTTAAACGTGTAGTTCATGTATTAGCCGACATCGTAAAACCAACAATTTCATTAAATGGAAAAAATCCTGATTCCATTGCCGTAGGAAGTGGTTCATGGACTGATCCTGGTTATATTGCAACAGACAATTGTTCAGGCGTAAAATCTCATGGCAAGTCAGGCACAGTAAATACTTCTGTTGTCGGAGATTATAACATACAATATTATGCTCAGGACAATGCACTGAATGTTGATACCATTTACAGAAAAGTTGTTGTATTTGACGGAATCAATCCAACTATCACTTTGATTGGAAAAGACACGATGTATGTTGAGGTAAATTCAACTTTTACAGATCCTGGTGTGAATATAGTTGACAACTACTATACAGGTCTAACATACACGACCAAGGGAACTGTAAATACTGCTACTATTGGAACATATTTCCTGACTTATTGTGTTACTGATCCTTCGGGAAATGGCCCTGTTTGTATTGACCGAATTGTTGTTGTCAGAGATACCGAAGCTCCAAAAATTGAATTTAAAAAGACAGTATATGAACTGGATGTATTCAAACCTTTTGTAGCACCTGACTATACACTGTCTGATAATTATTGGCCAAATAATAATATTATTGTAACTCAAACCGGGACAGTTAACTCTTTTGTACTTGGCGATTACATTCTTACCTACACAGCAAAAGATGCATCAGGTAATGTTTCAGCTCCAGTTCAAATCACAATACGTGTGCTCGACAAGGTTGCTCCTACTATTGAACTGCTTGGCAGTACAATGATTGCTATCGAAAGATTTGACGAATTCAAGGACCCTGGTGTTAATGTTAAAGATAACTACTATACGGTCGATCAACTGACTATAAAACCAAGCACTGGTACTTTCATTAATACTCTGCTTGAAGGATTGTACAATATTACCTATCAGGTGTGCGATCCATCCAACAACTGTTCAGATGTGCTCACCCGTTTTATTCTTGTTGTTCCAAGCACCAGCAGCATTGAAGAAAGTTTGAGTGATAATAACTTCAGGGTTTATCCGAATCCTGCAGCCGATGTATTAAATGTAGAAGTTAACCTTCCTGCTTATTCCAATATTAACATCAGTGTTTACAACACATTAGGTCAAAAAGTAATTAACATTGCTGACCTGTATATGATGAATGAAATATTCAATGTTAATACAGAGAGTTTAAGTGATGGTGTTTACTATATTAAATTGACCATTGGTGACCAGCAATTTAATAAGAAAATTGTTATCACAAAATAATTAAAAATTATTTTTATTAAAAGGCTATCCTGAAGGGTAGCCTTTTTTTTTTCTTTTTTTTCAAATTAAAAAAAACATTGTATATTTGCATACATGGGGTGTGTAATATCCTGCAATATTTTATATGATTTTGTAAACAACTAAAGCTATTAATATGGTAAAAATTTTTACACGTTATGCTCTAATCACAGTTTTTTCATTACTAATGATTAGTCCTAAACTTTTTAGTCAGGCCTTAAACGGTACTTATGTTATTGGGACAGGTGGTAATTATGCTTCTTTTGCTGCTGCTGTAACTGCATTGAATACTTATGGTGTAAGTGGCCCTGTGTTTTTTAATGTTAAAAATGGCACTTATACATCAAGGGTTACTATAAATCAGATTACAGGTGCAAGTGCAACCAATACCATTACTTTTAGAGGTGAGAGCAGAACTGGAACAATCTTTTCCTATTCAGGCAGTTCCACTACCGACAGAGCAACAGTCATATTAAATGGTGCTGATTACATCACTTTTCGAAATTTAACAATTCAAAGTATCAGCACAAGCTATGCCCTTGCTCTTTACATGAAATCTACTGCAAATTATAATACAGTAGATAGTTGTAATTTAATTGTACCTTCTACTACTTCTTCAAATATTGTATGTTTTCTGGCAAGCGCAGTAGAAAGTGGTAATTCTACTGGTAATAATGCTAACTATACTACTTTATCCAACTCGACATTTTCAGGTGGGTATTATGGCATTGATTTTTATGGATCAAGCTCTTCAAGCTGGCTTGAAAGCAATAAAGTTTCAAATTGTTTGATAACAAACCAATACTATTATGGTATTTACAGTTACTATCAACGGGATTTTAAAATTGAATACTGCACCATAAAAAATATGGGATATACTAGTGCCTATGGTATTTACAAGTATTACAATACCCGATCTATAACAAACGGGAACATTATTGAACCTGGTCAATATGGGATGTACCAATATTATGAAAATTATTATACATCTGCTCAGACAAATACATCTTATACCATGAACAATATGATAACCAATTTTTTAAATCCAACATATAATACTGGTCTTTATCTTCGTTATAACTACAATTCAAAAGTATATCATAATAGTATTGCCGTTGCAGGTTCATATAATACCAGTTATCCTTACGCTGCAATCTGTTTTTATTATGCATATTCTGGCAATGAAGTAAAAAATAATATTCTGGCTGCTCTTTTGCCTAATGGGAATTTTTGCTTATCAAATTATAATCCCCAATCTACTCTCACTGTTGACTATAATGATTATTATTATCCCGGGTTTACTTCAGGCAATCTTTTCTGTGCCGGAACAAGTTATTATTCAACATACAGTGCATATAAAGCTGTAACAGCAGGATTCTCAACAAATCATGATGCTAATTCATGGAACAACGTCAATCCTGGATTCTTTTCTAATAAAGATTTACATTGTGCACCTACAACTTTTATGGATGCACCGGTAGTTTTACCTACCGGATATCACAATGATATTGATAATCAGGCACGTGCAACCACCGGAACAGTTTTGATTGGTGCTGACCTTGTTCCAGCTAATGATCTTGACATTGCATCACTCACACCTCAGATGGCTCTCCTTGGATCAAATACTGTAACACTGCAACTGCAAAACAGGGGGTTAAATACAATATCTGCATCAACAGTTCTGTCTCTTGCTTATCGTGTTGATGGTGGCAGTTGGGTCAGCGAAAATCTTACTTTATCTTCTGACCTGAAATGCGGAAATACTGTTAACTTTTCATTTACAACAAAATGGAACATCAGCGTTGATAAAGGTTATCGCCTGACAGCAAAAATTGACCCTCAAATCAGTGGTGACATTGATGTAGTTGATTCCTTTTCACAAATAGTTTACATTGGAATGGCTGGTAATTACACCATTAATCCATCCGGATCAGGAAGTACCAACTTTACAACTTTTACGGCTGCTGTAGCACAATTAGTTGCCAGAGGTCTTGCAGGACCTGTTGTTTTCAATGTTTCTGCAAATACCTTTACTGAACGGATTACCATACCTCCCATTTTAGGGGCAAGTGCTACCAATAATGTAAAATTTATCGGAACAACAAAAACCACCTCGATTCTTCAGTTTACAGGTTCCTCTACTGCCGATTGGGCTACTGTATTGATGAATGGTGCTGACTACTTCACTTTCAGGGATATGACCATTCGTAATTTGGGAACATCTTACGGGATTGCCGTTTTATTGACCAATGCTTCAGAATATAATAAATTTCTAAATTGTAATATTAATGTACCTGCTACAACATCTACATCTACAGTTGTTGTATTTGCAATTAGTGGTAGTGCAACTTCTGCTACAACTGCAGGCAATGGTGGAAATTATAATATATGTGACAGCAATGCTTTTTCAGGTGGTTATTATGGAGTTGTCGCTTATGGTGCAGGATCATCATCGCCTTCCTCTGGGAATAGCTTCCGATTTAATACAGTCACAAATGCGTATGTTTATGGAATGTATCTGTACTATCAGGGAAAAATGTTTATAGAATATAATCAGGTAAGCAGTTTCAATAGTCCCGGTGCTACTACAAGTTATGGTATTATGAATTACTATGGCAGGTCGGTTGTTATGAATGGCAATTCAGTTTATGGTGCTGGATATATGGGATTTGGATTTGCCTATCAAAATTATTATTTCACCTCCGATACTTCATACTTTACAAATAATATTGTAGGCAACATGACCTATACCACTTATCACTATGGTGTATATGCATATTACAACTATAACACTCATTATTATCACAATAGTATTTCTATCAATCACTCTTATTCTACGACCACAAGTTATTCAGGAATTTATGCCTATTATAATTATTATTCCTACCTGAAAAATAATATTATCAGTAGCACAGGCTCAAGTGGTCCATGTTTAATCAGGTATTATGGAACATGGTATGCAAACTCTATTGATTACAATGATTTCTATAAAGTAGGTACCAACTTTGTTTATTGGGAAGGCACTATGTATGCCAATCTTGCTGCTTTAAAAGGAGCCGATTTAAATCAAAATCAAAATAGCTGGAGCATAAATCCTCAGTTTACTTCAACAACAAATCTTCATTTATCAACCAATAGTCCGGTGATGCTTGCTCCTGCTATTTACCCAACTTATTATGACAGAACAGCCAAAGATGTTGATTATGAGCAGAGGAATACAAGCGGTAGTACATTTATTGGTGCCGATATGCCTCCTCCAATGACATTTGATTCTATTGCTGTTTACAACATAGGAAATCCAACAATTTTCCAGGGGCAAAACAATGCAAAAATGATTCAGGCAAAAGTTCATTTTAAAGGTTTTGCTAACCCATTGTCAATAACAAGTATGTATTTTACCACAAATGGAACTACTGACCCAACAGATATTTCAAAAATACACTTTTACAGGCAGGACGGAACACCTCTGGATGTAACTTATGAAGTTGGTAATACAACCACAGTAACAGGAAAAATAACATTAACATTCCCTGCAAACTATACTATTGCTGATGTTCAGAGCGTGTATGTTTCTTATGATATAAATAACAATGCAAAAATCGGTGATACTTTGGTATGTACATTCGACTCTGCAATGATTGGCGGTACTATGCAATATCCTTCAAAAAATACTGCTGGTTATTCAATCATTGTTCACCCTGCTAACTATAACTATTATTGTGATGTTACAAGGGGCACAGCCGGTGCATATAGTATTGGTATTAAGCGTGTACGCTTTCAAAATATTGACAATAGTACGCCAACACTTGATGCAGGTATAGCACCAACAAATACAGTCGTCCAGTTTTACCCTGCCAGTATTCCAACATTATACAGGAAAAAAACATATTCATTCACCATTAATCATGGAGAATTAAACGCACAGGCAGTTGCTATTTATATTGACCTGAATAATGATGCTTATTTCCAGACCAATGAAAGAGTAAAACTATATCAAAATGTTGCCGAGGCATCTGTAACAACTGATAATCTTTATATAGACTGTACTGTACCTGCTGGTTACCACCGTGTCAGGTTGTCAAGTGATTTTGGAAGCCTTGTACCTCCAGGCTGCGGTGTTTCTACCTATGGTGAGGTCGAAGATTACCTGATATTAGTTGGAAATGAAGAAAAACCCGTTGTAAATTGTTCATATAAAGACACCGCCTTTGTTAAAGAAATGGTTGAATTTACCCCTTCTACACAGTTGGATGGGGATTTGGTTTATTATTGGGATTGGGATGCCAGTGGCACTAATGAAGATACCACAGCAGGTAAAGCAGAGTATGCTTATCAAACCACTGGAACAAAAGCATTTAAACTAACAGCAGAATTGAGAGGCTGCACCGACACCTTCACTTCCAATACTATTACCAAAGTAATAACCATTATTACTCCAACCGGAAAACCTAATGTAAATTTCCTGACAAATTTAAATACCATTACACCTGGTATGACTATTAATTTCTTTGATTTAACTACCAATGGACCATTCGCCTGGAAATGGACAATCACTCCTGACAGTGTACTTGGTAAAAAGGCATACACTTTTATTCCAAATAACACTACAAGAGAACCACAGGTTACTTTCCATGAAACTGGTCTTTATACAGTGAAACTTGTTGTTGAAAATGTAAATGGAAAAGATTCTGTTATTAAAACTGATTATATAGAAGTTGTTAAAGACATGAAGATGTGCGTTGACAACTCATCTATGCTAAGGTCTGGTTATTTATATGATGATGGAGGAAAAGCCAATTACAGCAATCCTCCTGTTGGTTTGACCTCAAGAACCTGCGGATTTCTGATTAAACCAAGATGTGCTGCCCAAATCAATTTTGATTTCCTTGATTTTGACGTTAACAGTATGATTATAGGCACTTGTGCTACTTTACCTGCTGATGCAGTTCGCATTTATGACGGAAAAGATAACAATGGTATTCCCTTACATGCTCAGTTTAAGGATAATAACAATGTAGTACTATACCCGAATGGTTTTACAAACGGAAATGGTAATGTAAATATTGGCCTTCCTCCTTCTGTTACTGCATCTTCTGGCAGTATGTATGTTGAATTTTATGTAAATTGTGCTGGTGTAAATCAAGGATTTGAAGGTAAATGGACTACAACACTCAAGAGTTTTTCACAACCAACGGCAGGTATATCTGCTCCTGATACAGCCTTTGTTGATCAGTTGGTAAAAATGTACAGTACTTCAGTAGGCACGCAGCTTGAATATGAATGGGATGTTGATGGAAATGGATGGGGTGATTTATTAGATTCTAATATTACCTATAAATATTCAACAGCAGGAACTTACACCATTAGGTTAATTGTTAACAGCTGCGATAAACTGGATACAACTTACAAAAAAATTGTTGTAATGATGCCTTCAACAACACCTATTGTAAATTTTGAAGCAAATTATCTGAAAGTAACACCCAATGATGAGGTTACCATTATTGATAAATCCGATAAATCTGTTCATACATGGAAATGGTCGATTTCGCCTGCCGATTTTGTTTATATCAACAGCTCAGAAAACTCTCAAGACATTAAAGTGAAATTTACACAAACAGGAATCTATTCTGTTAAATTGATTGCCACAAATGCAAAGGGTACCGATTCACTTACAAAAGTAAATTATATTAATGTCTTTACTCCATGCAATCCATTGGTTGCAATGCTGAATGCAGATATCGGAATATCTTCTGTAACATTTACAAATGTCAACAACGATACACTTTTACACCAGACATCTTCTATTGGAATGAGCGCCTACACTGATTATTCAAATATTCATCGTGTAAATGTTGCTAAAGGAGGTAAGTATCAAATGTATATTGGTAGAAACACCAATTACAACACAACCACTATCAGTGTATTTCTTGACCTCAACCAAAATGGCTCATTTACTGACCCCGGAGAAGAGGTAAAAATATTTAGCAATTCAAATGCATTGCAATGGTCGTTTAATTTGCCAATTCTTAATACTTACCCCAATGGATTGGTCAGAATGAGGATAGCTGCTACTGTCGGACAGCTTTCTAATAAAGGATGTGGGCCAAATGTCAGCGGTGAATTTGAAGATTATATGCTTATCATTTCAAACGATTATAATAAACCAGTAATTACACTTACAGGAGGATCAAAAATTACAATGAACAGTTGTGCTAATTTTGTTGATCCAGGATATAGTGCATGGGATGAAGAAACCGGTGATCTTACAAGTTCAGTCATTGTAACAGGTACTATTAATAATACTGTAGCTGGCACTTATTACAAGAAATACAATGTTACTGATCCTTCTGGTAATAAAGCCACTGAAGTAATCAGAGAGGTAGAGGTTCTTGCTGATATTGTCAAACCAATTGCTGAACTTAAAGGTAAAAACCCTGATTCAGTTGCAGTTTATACTTCATATACAGATCCAGGTTATATTCCAACCGACAACTGTTCCGGTGTAAAGTCTCACAAAATAAATAATAATGTTAACACAAATTTTGTTGGATGGCAGAAAAATATGTTTATTGTTACTGATAATGCCGGAAATGTTGACACCTCATACCGCAATGTTTATGTTTACGATAAAGTAGCACCAACCATTCAACTCATTGGAAAAGACACTATGTATGTTGATGTTTTTAATAATTTTGTTGACCCGGGAGCCCAGCCTAGCGACAATTATGATACTAAAGTCTCATATACTGTAAACAGTAATTTAAACACAAATGAACTTGGCACCTATATTTTAACATATTGTGTGACAGATAGTTCTGGCAATGGACCTACCTGTGTTGACCGTATTGTAATTGTTCGTGATAAATCAGCACCTACAATAACACTAAAAGGTAGTACTACCATGACAATAGATGTGTTCACACAATTTAATGATCCTGGTTATGATGTTACAGACAATTATTATGAACTTGCTAAAGGTCAGATTATAGTATATGTTTCAGGATTTGTAAATACTACAAAACTTGGCAGTTACTCAATAACGTATAAAGCTGTTGATGGCTCAGGAAATATTTCAGGAACATTAACACGAATTGTTAATGTTGTTGACAGGGTGGCTCCTACTATCCAACTTCTTGGTCAAAGTATCATTGTAGTTGAAAGGTGGCAGAATTTTGTTGACCCTGGCGTAAATGTAATGGATAATTACTATAAAGCATCTGAACTTGTTATAGACTACAACAAAAACGGTTCATACCCAGGCAATACACTTGAGGAAGGAATATACACCTATTCTTATAAAGTTTGTGATCCATCAAACAACTGCTCTGAAGAAATCTACAGGACCATCAATGTTGTAAAAAGTACTTCATCCATTGCTGATGCTGATAAGCTGAACTTTAACTTATATCCTAATCCGGCTTCAGATTATGTGACTGTAAGCATCGAATTTCCATCTTATACCAATGTAAATATGGCTGTTTACAATGCGTTAGGAGAAAAGGTTATTGACATAATCAATGGTTTTATAATCTCGGATACCCGTAAAATAGATGTAAGCAATTTAAGTTCAGGTGTTTATTATCTGAGAGTAAATACAGGAGAAAATACTCCGGTAAACAAAAAGTTTATTATCGCACGATAATATCTAATTAATTTATTAAAAGCCCTGCTTTTGCAGGGCTTTTTTTTTTGAGGTACAATACAACTTTTAGTTTGCTAACAGAAGAACAATATTAATGCTGAAAAATTTTAAATTCTTATATTTGCAGTCCAATAAAAAGTACCATGATTAACAAAGGAAAAGTAGTTCAGGTCATCGGACCAGTAGTTGATGTTAGTTTCAACAGTGAAAATTCTAAGCTTCCAGAAATTTATACTTCTCTGGAAATTGACAGAGGAAATGGGAAAAAGCTGATACTGGAAGTTCAAAAACATCTAGGAGAAGACATGGTAAGAACAGTTGCCATGGATACTACTGATGGATTAGTACGTGATACAGAGGTTATCGATAAAGGCGAACCCATCAAAATGCCCATTGGTGAAGAAGTGAGAGGCAGATTGTTCAACGTTGTAGGACAAGCAATAGATGGATTACCCCATGTTGAATTTAAAAGCCATAGGGCAATTCATCAGGAACCACCTAAATTTGAAGAACTTTCGACAGTTGAAGAACCACTATGGACAGGTATAAAGGTTATCGACCTGCTTGAGCCTTATAGTAAAGGTGGCAAAGTAGGTTTATTTGGTGGTGCCGGAGTCGGTAAAACTGTTTTAATTATGGAACTGATTAACAATATTGCGAAAGTCTATGAAGGGATATCAGTATTTGCAGGTGTTGGAGAACGCACAAGAGAGGGAAATGACTTGTTAAGAGAATTTCTTGAATCAGGAGTAATTAAATATGGTGATGATTTTCTGCATAGCCTTGAAAAAGGAGGCTGGGACCTTAGCAAAATTGACCTCAATGATGTAGCAAAATCGCAAGCAACATTGGTATTTGGGCAAATGAATGAACCTCCTGGAGCAAGAGCACGGGTAGCATTATCAGGTTTAAGTATTGCTGAATATTTCAGAGATGGGAACAAAGAAACTGGTGGTCGTGATATTTTACTTTTTATTGATAATATTTTCCGATTTACACAAGCAGGTTCTGAAGTATCCGCATTGTTAGGCCGCATGCCTTCTGCAGTAGGTTATCAACCAACTTTAGCTACTGAGATGGGTAAGATGCAGGAAAGAATAACATCAACAAAAAGAGGTTCAATCACTTCTGTCGAAGCTATTTATGTACCCGCTGATGACCTGACTGATCCTGCACCTGCCACAACTTTCTCACATCTTGATGCAACAACAGTACTTGATCGTAAAATTGCTGAACTTGGCATTTATCCTGCTGTGTCACCACTTGAATCTACTTCAAGAATACTGACACCTGAAATTGTTGGAGATAAACATTACCGTACAGCACAAAAAGTTAAAGAAATACTGCAACGATATAAAGATTTACAGGATATTATTGCAATTCTTGGTTTAGATGAACTTAGCGATGAAGATAAAATTGTTGTACATCGTGCAAGAAGAATTCAGAGATTCTTATCACAACCATTCTTTGTTGCTTCCCAGTTTACTGGTGTTGAAGGAAAATTTGTTACTATTGAAGAAACTATCAAGGGATTTAATATGATACTCGATGGTGAAGTTGATAAATATCCTGAATCTGCATTTCAATTAGTAGGGAATATAGAGGAAGCAATTGAAAAAGGCGAACACATGCTTGCAGAAGCACAAATAGCAAGTTAAGTATGAATCTTGAAATTATTTCACCGGATAAAGTTATCTTTTCAGGAGATGTTGTAAGCGTTCAGCTCCCTGGAACTGATGGATATTTTGAGGTTTTAAACGATCATGCACCTATCATTTCATCATTGAAGCAGGGTAAAATTCGTATCCTTCTTGAGAATGGTGAAAAACAGATTTTTGAGACCAATAAAGGTTTTGCAGAGGTTTTAAATAATAAAATTACAGTTTTAGTTTAGATATTACCATTTTTTGGTCTTTCATAGCTTTTAAATAAACTGTTTAGCTTCATTTGAAAAACACCCCAAAATGCTTCTTTAATAATTTTTTTACTCATTTTGGATACACCACGTGTACGATCAGTGAAAATAATAGGTACTTCAATAATTTTAAATTCATAGAGCCAACTCAGGAACTTCATTTCAATCTGAAATGCATATCCTTTAAACCTGATTTTATCAAGCTCAATTGTTTTAAGCACCTCAATTTTGTAGCAAATAAAACCTGCTGTGGCATCCCTGATTTTCATGCCAGTTATTATATCCACATATCTTGAGGCATAATAAGATAATAGTACTCGTTTCAATGGCCAGTTTACCACATTTGCACCACTGATATAGCGTGAACCTATAGCCACATCGTAATTCTTTTTTGAACAGGCATAATATAATTTTACCAAATCTTCCGGATTATGGGAAAAATCAGCATCCATTTCAAAAACATACTTATAATCGTTTTTTATCGCCCATTTAAAACCCAGAATATAGGCAGTACCTAAACCAAGCTTTGCCTCCCTTTCAAGAATAAACAACCTTTCCTTGTTGTTGTTATTAATGATTTTTTTTACTGCTTCAGCTGTACCATCAGGAGAATTATCATCAATGATAAGAATATGAAAAGCAACAGATAATGAAAACACTTTATTAATAATGTCTTCAATGTTTTCTATTTCATTATAAGTCGGTATAATAACGATTGATTCAGGCACTATATCTTTGCATTTGTTATTATACAAAAGTATAACAATTACAGATAATAAAAGAAATATCAGGCATTTATTCTATTATCTTCGAAAAATAAATGTAAAGGTTAAATTTAATGAATAAAGCTGTTTTCTTAGATCGTGATGGCGTACTTATTCTTGAAAAAGGACATTACAATTATCTACCAGAACATATTGAATTCACTGAAGGGATTATTGAAGCATTGACAAGAATACAAACACAGGGTTATATGTTGATTGTAATATCAAATCAGGCAGGAATAGCAAAAGGGCTGTATTCACATAAAAATGTTAAAATAGTACATCAGTTGATTGCTAATTTTTTTGAAACATATCAAATTAAAATTACTGATTTCTACTATTGTCCTCATCACAACAGCAAAGGGAAATGTCTGTGCAGAAAACCAGACAGTTTAATGATAGAAAAAGCACTTGCCTACTACAATATTGCACCTGAAAAAAGTTTTTTTATTGGTGATATGGAACGTGATATTGATGCTGCAAACGCAGCCGGTGTAAAAGGTATTAAAATTGAATCCAACAACAATCTTCTTCAATATATTGATAGCATAATTATTACAACTTAACGATGATAAAAGTCTGACACTAATAAATAATTTATCACTTTGAAGCCAAACAATCTATTTTACTAAATTTGTTCAAGTTTAATTTCAAACAAATTGACGATTACAGCAAATAATCTTACTAAAATTTATAGTGAACAAAAAGCTATTGATAACATTTCGTTCACGGTAAATAAAGGGGAAATCGTAGGTTTTCTTGGGCCAAATGGAGCCGGAAAGTCCACTACGATGAAAATTCTTGCTTGCTATACACTACCAAATGAAGGTTTTGCTTCAATCAACAACTTCAGCATTTTCGACAATAGCGAGGAAGTAAGAAAAAACACTGGATATTTACCAGAACAAAACCCTTTGTACAATGAAATGTATATCAGAGAATACCTGATTTTTCTTACCAGGTTGCATAAAATAAAATTTAAACCTTTGGCAAGGGTTGATGAAATGATAGAAATCACTGGTCTTCAGGATGAAATGCATAAAAAAATAGGACAATTGTCAAAAGGTTATCGGCAAAGAGTTGGATTGGCACAAGCTTTAATTCACAATCCTCCGGTATTACTGTTGGATGAACCCACTTCAGGACTGGACCCAAACCAGATTATTGAAATACGAAATTTAATCAAGGAAATTGGGAAAACAAAAACCATTATTCTTTCCTCTCATATTTTACAGGAAGTTCAAGCTATGTGTAACAGAATAATCATTTTAACAAAAGGAAAAATTGTAGCTGATGATACAACAGAAAACCTGCTTAAGATGAATAAACAAAAACTTTCAGTGAAAGTAATATTTAAAAAACCAGTAACTAATGAAACTTTAATGAAGATTAAGGGTGTTATAAAAACACATTCAAGTGGTGAACAGTGGAACATAGTTTCAGATGATTTTGAAATACGTGAAAAACTATTTGATTTTGCAGTTCAATCGGGCAACCATATTTTAGAAATGACAAAAGAAAGCATCAATCTTGAACAAATTTTCCAGCAATTAACAACAAATCAATAGAAAATGATTTCTATATTAATCAAAGAAATTAATAGTTTTTTCAGTTCCATCATAGCATACTTAGTGATTATTGTATTTTTTGCCATCACTGGAGTATTTTTATGGATCATACCTGAAACCAATATTTACGATAGTGGATACGCTACTCTTGACCAACTATTTGAAATAGCACCATGGGTTTTAATGTTTCTTGTACCTGCCATTACCATGCGTGCTTTTGCTGAAGAGAGAAAGTCAGGTACATTGGAAATTATTCTTACCAAACCTATCACAGATACTCATCTGATTCTTGGAAAATATTTCGCTGGAATTCTCCTTGTTTTGTTATCAATACTTCCAACATTGATATATTATTATTCTGTTTACCATCTTGCGACACCCACAGGAAATATGGACAATGGTGGTACATGGGGCTCATTTATCGGCTTGCTTTTATTAGGTTCAGCTTATGTTTCTATTGGGATTTTTACTTCAGTTATTACAGATAATCAAATTATCTCATTTATTTTCTCCATGCTTTTTTGTTTTCTTTTCTATATATTACTGGATATGCTGAGAGGATTAACTATTTTAAGTTCTTTTGATCCACTATTGGAGTATCTGAGCATTAATACCCATTATATTTCAATCAGCCGTGGTGTTCTTGACAGCAGAGACATTATTTACTTCGTTAGTTTTTCATTTGTATTTATCATTTTATCACAATTAATAATTGAAAAAAGAAAATGGTAAAACCTGAAAATAATATCAAAAAAATCAAGCTCCACTCCTATACCAAAGCTTTCATATCAATTGGTATTGTTATTCTGATAAACATACTTTTTCAATACATTTATTTCAGGTTGGATCTTACACAGGACAAACGTTTTAGATTAGGAAAGCCTTCGAAAGAATTATTACACAAAATTGATGATAAAATATATGTGAGGGTTTACCTTGAAGGAGACTTGCCATCCGGATTCAGAAAACTAAAGGAATCAACCATGCAATTGCTTGATGAACTAAGGCTGACTTCAGGGAAAAAACTTGAATATGATTTTATTGATCCGCTTGAAGCAAAAAATGCTGAAGATAAACAAAATATTTATAATCAATTAATTGAGCAAGGTTTAGAACCTGTAAATCTTGAGGTGATTACGGAAGGAAAGAAAACAGAAAAAATAATATTTCCAGGAGCTATAATTTATTATAAAAATCTATATATTCCCATTAAATTGCTTCAACAGCAAATTGGGGTCTCTCCTGAACAGGTTATACATCATTCCATCATTAACCTTGAATACAACTTTATCAGTGCAATCAGAAAACTATCTAAACCTAAAAAGCAGTCAATTGCAATTATTCAGGGACATGGTGAATTGGATGAACGTGCTACCTACGATATTTTTAATTCTTTAAAAGAGTTTTACAATGTCGAACGTATTGATTTACCAAAATATAAAGTTGGAATACTTGATCACTTTGACCTGATAATTATTGCAAAACCTGATTCTTTTTTCTCTGAACTTGAAAAATATAAAATTGACCAATTTGTAATGAAAGGTGGAAAAGTAGTATGGCTGGTTGAAAGTTTACTTGCAGAAATGGACAGCCTGGGTACCACCGGAAATACTACTACTCTTGATTACAATCTTAACCTTAACGACATGTTGTTCAGATATGGTGTCAGATTAAACTACGATCTGGTTCAGGATATGCAGTGTCATCTTATACCATTAATATTAAATCAGGGAACACCACAAAGAGATTTCAGGCCATGGATATATTTTCCGGTTGTATTTCCGACTTCCACTCATCCAATAGTTAACAATTTAAATGCTATATTGTTTCAGTTTACAAATTCTATTGATACGGTTGGAAACAAAAATCTTAAAAAAACAGTACTTTTAACATCATCAAAAGATTCACGTTTGATTTACCATCCGGCTACCATAAGTCTGGCTGAAACAAGCCAACAGCCAGATATCCAACTATTTAACAAAGGCAGTCAGATATTGTCCGTATTGATAGAAGGAAAATTTACTTCATTATTTAAAAACAGATTATCACCAGGCACACTACAATCAGATGAATATGGAAAATTCAGGTCAGAAAGTCCACTAAACAAGATGGTTTTTGTTTCAGATGGTGATATTATAGCCAATCAATTTAGCCGAATAAAAGATGAAAACTATCCACTTGGCTACGACAGGTTTACAAATCAAACTTTTGGCAACAAAACATTTATTTTAAATGTTGTCGATTATCTGATTGATGATAGCGAAATTATGACACTTCGATCAAAAGATTTCAGACTACGAATGTTGGATAAAACAAAGATAAAAAGGGAAAAAACAAAATGGCAGTTTATTAATCTGGTTTTACCGGTAATAGTAATCATAGTGGCTGGATACGTTTTTAATTCTTACAGAAAAAACAAATATGCAAAACGCAAAAAAAATGAATCGTAAAAACTTCTTATATATTGGTATTTTTTTGGGTTTACTTGCTTTATCAATCATCATTCTTTCAAAAAATAAAAGCAACAAAGCTGACATAAAGCCTGATGCCTTTAGGGTAACTGATACAGCATCAATAAAAAAAATCTTTATTGCTGATATGAAAGGTCAAAAAGTAATTCTAAGTAAACAGAAAAATAATGAATGGCTTGTAAATGACAAATATGTAGCAAGCCTAACAAAAATTGAGTCATTACTGGAAGTATTAGCAAAGATTGAGATTAAGAATCCGGTTCCTGAAAGTGCAAAAGAAAATGTTGTTCGAAGCATGGCTGCCGGAGCCGTAAAAGTTGAACTTTATCATTCAAAGAAAAGGAAACCTTTTCATGTATTCTTTGTAGGCGGACCAACACAGGATATGCTCGGCACTTATATGGCACTTGCAAAAAAAAATAGAAATCCTTATGTTGTTCATATTCCTGGATGGAATGGCTATTTATCAGATGGTTATTTCTTTGCAGAAGCAAAGGAATGGAGATCAAAAGCAGTTTTCCATTTTAAAGTTACAGACATTCAATCAATAAAAGTTCAGTATTCATCTACTCACGACAGTTCTTACGAAATCTTTGTAAAAGGAATGAATGATTTTCGTATATTTAATCCAACAAACAGAAATTCAATTCCATTTAACAAATTAAAGGTTAAATCTTATCTCCAGCTATTCAGTGACATTAATTTTTTAAATACTGATAATAACATAAGTAAACATCGCAAAGACTCTATCATCAAATCTATTCCAATTATCACAATAGAAGTAACAAACAAGCAAAACAAATTGTATAAATTATCACTTTATTACAAGCCAAGTAACCTGCAAACCAAAGCAGAAATATATCCTGGCATTGATAAAGAGTATTTTTATGCTGTTTTCAGCGAAAGAAGCGATGAAATTTTAATCATCCAAACTTTGCAGATTTCAACAATTTTGTGGTTGCCAAATAATTTTCTCTGAAAAAAAAAAATTATATTTGCCTCCATTCATTAGTGTTATTTTTGAACATTAAATTAAGTAATTAAAGATATGAAGTTTATTGCATCAACCAGCTCTTTATTGAAGCAGCTACAAATTATAAATGGGGTAATTAGCTCAAAAGTTGTAATCCCTATACTTGAATATTTTTTATTTGAAGTAGAAGACGATAAGTTACGAATTGTTGGTACTGACCTTGAAGTTTCAATACAAGGAATCGTTCCTGTTGAGTCAAAGGAAAATGGTAAAATTGCCGTTCCGGCAAAAATGATTATTGATATTTTAAAATCATTGCCCGAACAGCCTGTAACATTTACTATTAATGAAGATACTAACTCTATTGAGCTGACTTCCGATAATGGTAAGTATAAAATTACAGGCGATATTGCTGATGATTTTCCAAAATTTCCAATATTAGATGATGCCAATAAAATAGATATACCATCAGATGTTTTAGCAAAAGGAATTGGCAATACACATTTTGCAATAAGCAATGATGAGTTAAAACCAGCTCTTTGCGGGCTTTTTGTTGAAATGAAAACCGACAGTCTGACTTTTGTTGCTACTGATGGCAATAAATTAGTAAAATATAGCCGTAAAGACATTGGGATTTCTGAAGAGTGTTCTTTTATTCTGCCCCGCAAAGCATTGAGTGTTATAAAAAATTCAATTCCTGCTGATGCCAACCTCGAAGTTGAAGTACAGTACAATAAGATTAATGCAATGTTCAGAATAAATGATATTACTATTGTATGCAGGCTTATTGATGAAAAATTTCCAGATTACAACACTGCCATACCTGTTGATTTACCAAATAGACTGTTAATTAATAGAAGTGAATTAATTGATTCTTTACGAAGAATACAAATCTTTGCAAATAAAACAACTTATCAGGTAAAATTCAATATTACAGGAAACGAAATTCAGTTAACTTCACAAGACCTTGATTATGCCAACGAAGCACACGAAAGATTAGCTTGTGAGTATGATGGAGAAGATATGGAAATAGGTTTTAGCTCTCGCTTTTTACTCGAAATGTTATTAAGTATTTCTCATACTGAAGCTGTAATAAGTCTGGTAGCACATAATCGTCCTGGAACAATTACACCTGGTTCACAGGATGAAAATGAAGAACTTATTATGCTATTAATGCCTATTGTTATTAAATTCAATTAAGACCTAATCTTTCATGCCCGATTGCATAATAAGGGATGCCCTTATTTTTAATGAAGGAAATAGTTTTTACTCCGATTTATATATTCGAAAAGGAAGAATTGAAAAAATATCTCCATCAATTTCATGTATAAAAAACGACTATTCTGAGTTTCGTGCTGATGGAAAATATCTGATACCCGGAGTTATTGACGCACATGTTCACTTTCGTGAACCCGGATTCACCGATAAAGCAGATATCAGGTCAGAATCATTTGCTGCTGTTGCTGGAGGAGTCACCTCTTTTATTGATATGCCAAATACAAACCCTAAAACTATAACAATTAATGAATTAAAACGCAAATTCAGCATTGCTTCAGCCAGTTCTTATGCAAATTATTCGTTTTATATGGGTGCAACAAACAATAATTTTTCCGAACTTTTACTTGCAAAAGAAAACGGAGCAGCAGGAATAAAGGTTTTTCTTGGTGCTTCTACCGGCAATATGCTGGTTGACAATAACAAAATGCTGGAAAAAATATTTTCTCAGGTAAATAGCATTATTACTGTTCATGCAGAAGATGAGAATATTATAAAAAACCAATTTGCATATTATAAATCAATTTTTGGTGATAAAATACCATTTGAGAAACACGCTGACATAAGGCCATCAGAAGCTTGCCTGGAAGCAACAAAAGCCGCAGTTGAATTGGCCAGAAAATACAATACAAGACTGCATCTGGCACATGTTTCAACAGCAGATGAATTACCATTGCTTGATAATTTAACTGAAGTAAACAAAAAACAAATTACTGCAGAAGTATGTGTTAACCATCTTTATTTCGACAAAAAAGACTACACAGCTAATCAGGGTTTAATAAAATGCAATCCTTCAATAAAGGAAGAAAAACATCGTATAGCACTTTTAAAAGGCTTGCAGGAAGGTTATCTTGATATTGTTGCAACTGACCATGCTCCCCACTCTTTGAAAGAAAAAGAACAAGACTACCATTTATGTCCTTCAGGAATACCATTTATACAACATTCTCTGAACATCATGCTCGAATTTTATCATCAGCAACTCATTACCTTTTATGATATTGTTAAGTGGATGTGTCATCATCCAGCAATTGTTTTTGGAATAAAAGATAGGGGATTTATTCGTGAAGGATATTTTGCTGACCTCTGCCTGATAGATATACAAAAAGAATTTACTGTTACAAAAGATAATCTGTTGTATAAATGTGGATGGTCACCACTGATTGACAAAACTTTTAAATCATCTGTATTTGCTACTTTTGTAAATGGTCAGTTGGCATGGCTTGGAGGGAAGCAAATTCCTCCATCCAAAGGAATACAGATAGATTTTACAGACTAATATTTACCTTATTGAATATACTGGTATTATTCACTAAATTTGTTTCGCTAAAATTCTAAACTTTATAACATGAAAAAATCTGTTTTCGTTGCAGTAGCAATGCTTTTTGTATTTAGTGCTCAATTTAGTTCCTATGGGCAAAAAAAACAAGGCGTAATCAAAATCAATTATTCATTTAAAAATATAGTTGAAGGTTATGACCATTTGACAAAAACTCTTGTTTATTTGGATGGAATTCAGGTGGCTGAGTCGAAACCTCACAAAGAAAGTGTACCTGCAACGATTGAAGTACCTTACAATAGTGGAAACTATAAAATTGAAATTGTAAACTATGCTTTCTATGAAGACAATTGGGAAATACATTCTACTGAAAACAATTATAGTATTGATTGTATTTATTCCAATGATATAAAACTGAAAAAGAAGCTGAATATTACCATTGTATTTGATATAGATAATGGAACCACTGTAAAAGTTAAATAGCAGATTTCAAGTCATTAACAATAGCTATAAACACGTCTTTCCATCCTTCCCATCCATGAATATCTGAAAGACTGTTGTTATGCCACAGCAGGTTAACTTCACCACCATATATTCTTAGCATATTAAACTGTTTTTCATATTCCCGGTATGCTTGTTCAGGTGTCAGTTTCATGTACTCTTTCAAACTAACATCCATTATAATTGTTGGATGAATTATCAATTTTGACATCCTGTTTTCCTGAAGGTCAAACCAGGGAAAAGAACAGGTAATACCATTTTTATAACCACTAAAGTTAATGCAAACACTATTATAATCATTGAAAATTCCTACCTGTTGATAGTATTGACGTGTGTGTGGTAATCGATAACGAAGATAATGTTGTCTGGCTGATCTCACTTCAACATCTGAGATTTCTTCCAGCATCTGCTTTTCAAGTTTTATAGCCTGTTTATTATGATGGGTAAGATAAGAAGGATGCAAGGCAATTTCGTGCCCTCTTTCTTTAACTTTAATAATGATTGATTTGTATGCTTTATTTTTAAAGGATGTTTTACCATCATAACCTGAAAGATGTTGCCCTAGAAAGAAAAAGACAGACTTTGTGTATTCAGTTTCTTTCAAAATAAAATCAAATGTGTCGTATGGATCTTTATTGCCAGTATGCGTTCTACATCGAAGAATCGAGTTTTTAAAGTCAGCATGAAATAGGTCCTTAAAATAACCAGCATATCCGGCAATACCCTTATTTATAAAGGCAAAAGGATGATCTATGTCAAAACTTAGTTTGATTGACAAAGTATTTTTAGGTTTTTCAAAATGAGGGTATTTCTTTATGATTAAGTCTAATAAATAATTTGCCCAGACATTAACCCAAGGAAATGCAAAAAAATTGTTTTTTAGTAAAAAATCATCATATTCATTATAACGACCATGTTGGTCAAAATCTGTTTGAAAATAAAAATAATATTCTGTAAGAATATAAAAAGATGCTGCAAATATATCAAAATCAACATCTTTAGTTGAAACATCAGTAAATAGTTTTAAAAAGTTATCACTCATATTTGAAGGAGGAAGAAATGAATTCAGGCTGGTGTCAGACAAAAATCCACAATCAGGAATATGAACACCACTTTCAATATAAGTAACTCCATAGTTTACGATTATATCTTCTTTCTGTGGTCTTTTCGATTCTGGTAAAACACCCAATGTATTAATCTCATAAAAACGGTAATTAAGGTTTAGGATAGTTCTGAATATTACATCGCATATATATGTGAATCTCCTGCTCCCCTGTTTAATGATTATGTGTATCACGCTGAAAACAATAAGACTCCAAATATCATACTTTTAGAATAAAAAACCTACTTTTGTATTCGATTTAATTCCTTAAATTCTTCCTTTCAGAAGTAAAATATTATCAAATATGTCAATTTTCAACAAACTTTTTGGAAAACCCAGTATTTTAAAAGAACCTGTCAATATTCCTGTCAATATTGATATCCATTCACACCTTGTACCTGGAATTGACGATGGCAGCCAATCAATGGATGAATCAATAAAACTTATCAAAGAACTAAAATCTTTAGGATATACAAAACTTATCACTACACCCCATATCATGGGTGATTATTTTAAAAATGATGAATATAGTATTATCTCCGGATTAAAAATGTTAAGGCAAGAACTTAGTACACAAGAAATTTCGATTGAAATAGATGCAGCTTCAGAATATTATATTGATGATCATTTTATGAAACTAATTGAAAAAGGTGAAATTCTTTCTTTTGGTGACAAATATGTTTTAGTTGAAACAAACACAATCAATTTTAATGAATTTACAAGAACTGCATTTTTTGAACTTGGACTGGCAGGATACAGACCAGTTTTAGCACATCCGGAACGATATACATATATGTGGAACAATTTTGAACGCTATCAGGAATTTAAAGATATTGGAATTCTTTTTCAAATTAATCTTGTTTCACTCTCAGGCTTTTATAGTCAAAAGGTAAAAGAAATAACTGAAAAACTAATTGATGAGAATATGGTTGATTTTGTAGGCACTGATACCCACGAAATGAGATATGTTGATGCACTTAGACAGGCTATGTATAGTCCTTATATGATTAAACTTAGTGAATTAAAACTATTGAATAACACACTATAAATTTTTTGTCAAAATCACCTTTCTTTGTTACCAATTGTTTTTGAAAATTTACTCTTTCTCAACAACAACGAACAAATCAAAACATTTGTCATCAGCTGGTTTAAGATGATAATCGTTAAAATCGATACCATTTACTAATAAATTATTTTCACTAAGAAGCTTTGTACGGTTTATTCGATTCAGAATATCGTATGGTATCTGTAAAACAAATCTTGGCAACCAATACTGCATCTTTAGAATATCGAAGCGTGTGTATCTGGAAACTGATTGTTTATTCTGATTATAATAGGCATCAACCTTATCATTGCCATATACGCCCAGCACCTCAATTTTATTAAATTTCCTTTGCAAAAGTCTTATTATTGAATCCTTTGTATATTCCCTGATATGCCAGGGATTACGTGTCAACGACATTATTTTGTTGGGTGTTGTAATGATTGCCTTCCCTCCTTTTTTTAATACTCTGAAAATTTCATCAATAAAAAAAGTATCATTTTTGATATGCTCGATTACCTGAAATGTAACAATGGTGTCTATTGATTCGTTATCAATATTTAAAAAAGGAGGAATTTTGGTTTGAATAAATTTAAACCCCTTATTATTAAGATATTTTGAAACTTGCTCAGATAAAAACTTATCCAATGCAGTGTAATATTCTGATTTTGGATACAACAATTCAAGACCATACCCCATTCCACTGCCCAGTTCTAAAATATGCCCACCTGCTATTTCTGCTGCCTTATGGTAGGCAAAAATGCTACGTTCAAAAATAACTTTATCAGAGGCCTCGTACTGTGAAATACGTTCAGCTGTTTGTACCATCAGAATTACCGTTGTTGACTAATACCATAAATATTTTCCAGACGTTTTAATTGGTCAGTAGTGCTTTTATTGAGCTTTTCCTGATTGTAACGCTGAGCAATATTTTGTAATACCTGTAATGCATAGAATCTTCTTCTAACTTCTTCCTCAGTAGTTTTAAAGAACTTTTTGTCAAGCGATTTAAAATAATCCAACAATTCAACATTGAGTTCCAAAAGTCTTTCAGCAAGCTTATTTCCTTTATCGTTTGCACCAGCCATAAAGTAAATTTCCACTAAAGGCAATGAGTTAAGATCGTGAGGAACTTTATTTTCAGGCAATACTTCAAGACACTTGTCAACTAGTTTGATTGCTTTTTCTTTTTCATTTTCAAAAATCAAAGCCCTGCCTAAGGTAGTAAAAATATTCCGATAATTCATGGCATGCCTGCGTGTAACACTGCATATATAAACCCTGGGGTCATTGATATTTCCCCATTTAAATTTTTCCATTACATTCTCATACATTATTACCGGATCGACTCTTCCAGTTTCTCCCTGACTATTATTATTTTCTAATTCAGATTTTCTAACTGGTACAAGACGATATGCCATTCCCTCTTGCTGAAAATAATTTGTTAATCCAAGATAAGTTTCAGAACCTGATGTTATACCAAAATAAATAGGACGTGCCCAAAGATTATGTGCAAGAATATCAAGCTGAAGTAAATTATTTTTCATTAAATTTCGTTTACCAACACTAAAATTAATTATCTTTTCAACTCTTGGGAAATAAACATCGCGTACTACCTTGTATTTCACAATTTCTGCTGTATCAACCGAAATGCTCATTAACGGAGTTGGGTAATAATTTAATGATGTTCCTGCATAAGTTTGTAGTTTATACTGTGCATCTTCGGTAGCAATGAACCTTAACATATCATTAATATCGTAGAAAGCATTGGTATCTACCAAACTTGGATTTGGATAATAAGGAATAAAATCTCGGTTACCTTCCGTTATTTGCTCCTGATTGAATAAAAACTTTATTGGTGAAGAATTATTCTTTTTTAATTTCAACTGGTCAACATACCAATCGGTCATAAGCAATTGAAGGTTTAGCACCCTTACATCATCACGCAAACCCTCAACTTCCTGTGCATACCATAATGGATATGTATCATTGTCACCATTGGTAAACAAAATTGCATCATTAGCACAAGAGTTAAGATAATTTAATCCATAATCAAGTGAGGTGTAACGATGAGATCTATTGTGATCATCCCATTCCTGCGAGGCCATCAACACTGGTGCTGCCACTAAACCAATAACAGTTGCAACACCTGCTGCAGGCAATAACTCCATACGTTTTCTCAGGTAATCAATAATCATAAAAATTCCAAAACCTACCCAAATAGCAAATACATAAAATGAACCCACTAAGGTATAATCCCTTTCACGTGGTTCAAATGGTGGTGAATTTTGATAAACAATTAACAAAATTCCAGTAATAAAAAAGAGAGCAAAAGTGCTGATAAAATCTCTTTTATTTGACTTATAATGAAAATATAAACCTAACAAACCAAGAATAAAAGGAAGAAAAAATAACCTGTTATAACCTCTGTTTACTCTTTGCGAATAAGGTACTTTATCCTGATTACCTACCAGTTTTTCATCAATAAATTTTATCCCACTAATCCAATTACCTTCCATAAAACCTTGAGGAACAACAAATTTTCCATTACCCTGATCATCATTCTGTCTGCCAATAAAGTTCCAGGCAAAATATCGCCAATACATAAACCCTAGCTGATATCTGAAAAAGAAACGCATGTTGTCAGCAAATGTCGGGCTTTTTTGTCCCTTACGCATCCCTGACCAACTTTTATATCCATCTACCCTATCACTACGTGTATCACCCATTCTAGGAAATATGCTATTGTTTGTTTTATCAAATTCAGGGTTCTTTTTTCTCCCGATTGATTCATATTTACCATCTTTTTTTATATACATCATTCTGCCTTCCTTGTACCCTGTTACCTCTGCTGTAAAATCAGGGCCATAAAATATTGGTCTTTCACCATATTGCTCACGATTGATATAAGAAAGCATGTTAAATATATTATCCGGATTACTATAATCAATGGGTGTATTGGATAAGGAGCGTATTGCTACCATTGTGTAGGTCGAAAAACCTATTAATATAACAGTGGTACCTACCAATGCAAGATTTAAAAATACTTTATTGACTTTGTGTGAATAGTAAATTCCGTAGGCAAGGGCTGCAAACAGCAATAATATAAAGAAAATTACGCCTGACCAATAAGGCAAACCAAAGCTATTTACAAATAAAACCTCAAAATATGATGCTATTGCAGGAATCCACTTAATAATTGCAACATTAATAAATTGTAATATTAGCATACCAATTAAAAATGCTATGATAACACCTTTTGCATTAACTTTTTTATATTTCTTAAAATAAATTACAAAAGCCAGTACAGGAAGTGCCAGTAAACTTAATAAGTGTACTCCAATGGAAAGAGACATGACAAAGAAAATCAAAATAATATATTTCAGATTACCAGGTTCATCTGCTCTACGCTCCCATTTTAACATCAACCAGTACACCATAGCAGTGATTGTACTCGACAATGCATATACTTCAGCTTCAACTGCAGAAAACCAAAAAGTATCTGAAAAAGTAAATGCAAGAGCACCAACTGCAGCTGCACCAAAAACTGCTAATAATTCACCAGATTTGATATTATTCATATCCTTGATGAAAAATTTGCGAGATAGCAATGTACTTGTCCAAAATAAAAACAGTATGGTAAAAGCACTTTCAATACCTGATAGACCATTCACTATTTTGGGAATTGCCTGAACATTAGGTGCCAGTGCTGTAAACAAATGATTAAACATCAGGAAAAAGGGAGCCCCTGGAGGGTGGACAACTTCTAACTTGTATGAGCCAGCAATAAATTCTCCACAATCCCACAAAGGTACAGTAGGTTCCATTGTCATCAGGTAAACACAAGCGGCAATAAAGAAGATGATCCAGCCGATTAAGTTGTTAAAAAGGTTAAAACGTTTTTCGTTCATTATTTTTCTCGATTTTGTTTTTAACAAAACCGCAAATTTAAACTTTTGCTGTTATTGAGAAAAATAAATATCTGAAATTCACTCATAGCAATAACTATTTAATTAAATGATTGGCCAAATAAAAAAATCCTGCTTGATTTACAAGCAGGATTTTATTATTAAAACAAGACTATTTACTTTTTATTTCCAATCATCATCAACTCGTTGATCACAATTTCTGTGATATAGCGTTTTACGCCTTCTTTATCATCATAACTGCGGTTGGTCAGTTTTCCTTCAATGGCAACTTCTTGTCCTTTTGTTAAATATTTTTCAATAAACTTAGCATTTTTACCCCATGCTATTAAATTATGCCACTGGGTTTCAGTAACCTTTTCACCGTCTTTATTAATATGTACTTCATTTGTTGCTAAATTAATACGGGCCATTGTTTTGCCTTCTGAAAGACTTCTTACTTCGGGGGTGTTACCTACACGTCCAATTAACTGTACACGATTTCTTAAATTGTTCATAACTTTAACTTTAAACATTAACAAAATTTTTATTGAATCTGAAATTCGTCACAAAGGTAAATACATGACAATCTGCTTATTCGGTTATTAAACGCTTGTATTCGTTTAACATTCGTTTATTGTCGTTTGTTGTCGGATAAATTGCTTTTTTAATTAAAATTCGTATTTTTGAAAAAAACTTAATACAGATATGAAACGTAATTGTCTTGAATGCGGTGATGAATTTGAAGGTAGAATTGATAAAAAATTTTGCTCAGATCAATGCAGGAATACTTACAACAACAGAAACAATAAAGATGCTATTAACCTGATTCGAAATGTCAACTACATTCTCAGAAAAAACAGAAGAATACTTGAAGAGCTAAATTCAACAGGAAAAGCTAAAATCAGTAAAAGTAAACTTAAAGAAAAAGGTTTTAATTTTCAGTATTTTACAAATGTTTATCAAACCAAAAATGGTAAAGATTATTTCTTTTGCTACGATCAGGGCTATTTGCCTATCGAAGATGATTACTTTATGTTGGTAAAAAAAGAAGATTATGTAGGTTAAGTTTTACTGTTTGCCATAATGCTTCAGCAAATATTTGTTTGACAAATAATATAAAATTGTGCCTAAAACCAATCCAATGAAATAGCCATTTTGTAATCCGTTTGAACATACTGCAACAATAATTGCAATAAAAAAAGTCTTTTTCTCTGTTATTATATCTTTTACCAGAATAATCAGGGCAATGCCTTCAAAAAGCAAAATGATGCCAAGCACAGGCTTAGGAAAAACAGTAAGTATTTCAACTGAATTGCTGCTAAAAAAAATACCTAACAATAAATAAAATATGCCATAAATAAATGTTGACCCACCGGTTCTACCACCAAAAGTAAAATGCCCGGCAATGCCACCTGAACCATGACAAACCGGGATGCCACCAAAAAATGAGCTTAATAGATTCATCAAAGAATAGGTGATACCAAGCTTAGTAACACTTATTTTTTTTTCAGGAAAAAGATCATTTGCAAGCTGTTTTGAAGCAAAAATCGAATTTCCCAAGGATAACGGGATTTGCGGTACTGCTAATACTACCAAACCAGTAAGAATGAATTTTTGATTTAATACCGGAAATTTTAAAACCGGAACAGAGAAGTGAATTCCCTGGAATACTGAGTAATTAACTATCAATGAATACAGGATTCCAGCACCTAAAATTATTAAAGCAGGCGGAAACTTTCTGTTGCCTATCAGCACAAGAGCAATCATAAATGCAACACCTGCAACAAGATAGGCATGCCATGATTCTCCGGGGATATACTCTTTCATTGCCAGTAAACTTAACTGAATTCCTAAACCCAATTGAATACCTCGTACTACAGTTTTTGGTATAATCCTGTTCAGCCATGAAATCAATCCTGTCAGTACTAAAAACAACATCACTATGCCAATTGCAAAACCACCCCCAAAAATAACATCTGAACTTATTTTTTGTGTTATAACAATCATTGCCACTGCTTTCAATGGTTGAACAGGCATTGGAATTCCATATATAAATGCAGTGATAATTTGCAGAATGCCATAGATTACCAAAACATTGGACATTTTAAGGTCAGTCACCATTAGCATTCCAATTATTAATGGTAAATCTGTACCAATATCTCCGAATGCACCGGAAAGCTCATTACGGTTGATTGAGATTATATTGTTAATTACCTTCAAATTCAAGGTTTTTATTACGAAAGATTAAAATCATATAAACAATAAACAATGAAAGCAGCATTAAAAATATCAAATGATAAGAACCTACCAAAATAGACATCTTCAGACCTATTATGGTGGTAACACAAATATTTATTAGGGTTAAATAGATAATAATAAAAACTAATAATACACTTTTATATTTTATTTTATTATTTAATAAAAAATAAAAAAGCGGGAAAAACACTAACATAGTTGTTACTAAATGGTTTTTCCATGTTAAACTTGAAATAAGATGCATAAATAAAACTACAAAAGATATTTCAAAAAGGTCAGTTTTTTTTACCCTGTTTTTGATAACAATAAAAACAAATAATAAGGTAAATATAACTTTTATAAATAAATCAACTTTGAGGGTAACATTCATTGAAAGATTCAGATATGGAAAAACATGAAGATTTTCGCCAAGGGGTGGCAAAAACAATCTTCCAATAAAACCATCAAGACTTTGATTGGTGTATCTGTAAAAAATTTCACCAGAAATAAGGTGTTTGTATATTACGTAATGATAAAATTCACCTAAGTCAATCATACTCTGATGAAACCCCCGAAATGGAAAAGGTAGTAAAATAAAAATAGCTAAAATTGAAATTGGGATTAGAATATTTTTTAAATTAAACCTTTTTAAAAACAGCCAGAATAAAAAAATCACCGGAATAATTTTAATAACTGCGGCAAGACTAAAAAATATTGTGGAGAGGGTAAATTTATTTTTCAAATAATAATAAAAACCTGCCAAGATCAGGATAAAAATAAAAGCATTGATTTGCCCCAAATCAAAATTTGTCCAGAAATATCGTAAACTTAAAATTAAACTTAAGATTAAAGGCCATTTAATTTTTTCCCATTTTAGGTTAAAATGTTCAAAAATTTTTAACAATTGAATAATTATAACACTTGTTGCCAGTAAATTAAGTAAATAAAAAATAAATGCAGCAATATTATATTTTAAAATCACAAACAAGCTGAAAAACAAAGCCATGAAAGGTAGATATAAAAATGGGG